>MDTB01104090.1_pt1 | contig 17874 bp, 11 predicted proteins | sample 811161 | NCBI WGS metagenome assembly MDTB01 (sample SAMN05326650, study PRJNA326480) | marine metagenome | isolation source: seawater | place: Mediterranean Sea | collected 2009
GTATTATATTCATCATGAATAAATAATTTAGGAACATGTTCTGAATAAAAACCATTACCTGCTTCAGTTCCCGAAATAACCGTACCAATAGGTATATCTTGATGATAATATAATAAATCTCTTACCAAAAACGATTTACCAGTATCACGACGCCCAATCATCACTATAACTGGTCCTTTATTTTCATTAGGCTTAAACGTGATTTCACGCATATTAAATTTTTTCATTTCTAAAGTCATTTTAGTTAATAATAAAATAGGAAAATAAATAATAATTCATTTTCAAACGTAGTATAATTAGTTTATTTAAATAAAGAAAAATATAAATACCACCTATATAAGTTTTCACATGTCTAAGTTCGAACTATTTTATAATAAAGTTCCAAATAAAATAGACAATATTATTACAGACCTTTGCAATAATTATCTAATACATCAAGATGATTATAATCCATACTCTTTAGACAAAGTACAATATTATCATCCATTGTATAATGAATTTTTTCATTTAGAAGATAATACTTATAATCGTATTACATTAAATCATCGATATCAATTTATAAACAACGAAAATGTGTATGATACTATTGAAAATAAGAAACACGAAAAAAAAACATTTATTAAATTCTCTCCTTTGATTGATCCAACAAGGTATATGATTGGTAAATTTAAAGAAAATCAATCTTCCCTAAATATTTTACCAAATTTAAAAAATGAAGATATGGTTCACGAGAATTTAAAAGATATTCAAAATGTTTCTTATGTAGACAATTTTTTTTATTATTTAGCAAGTCAAATATTACATACTCATAATATTGTTCATGGAATTGATTATTATGGTTCTTTTTTAGGAATACAAACTAAATTCAAAGTGGATATAGGTGAAGATATTGAATATTTATCAAACTCTGAATATTTTCATGAACATATAAATAAATTATATCAAGTAAACAAACGTTACGATAACCTTAATACCTCTAATTCTCGTGCAAATAAAGATAGATTACAAATATCCAAGACAAATCATCATAATATAACTTTTAATTCCCTCCCTGAATTAGAAAATCGTGACATTAATATTGAATATAATACTATAAATAATGAACTCATATATGAAAAAAACAATACAAATAAAAATGCTACTAACGATTCAAATATAGTTTCAACTGACGAGGAATCTATAGAAAGTTGTGAAAACCCAGAAGAAGAAGATAGTGATAGTGACAATAGTGAAATAAGTATATCTAGCGGAGAAGAAGATGATGAAAACGATACTGTCAATTCCTCTTCAAAAGGATCAAAAGAAAGTACATTATCATTAAGTAGTTATGAAACTATTGAATCTAGTTACGACGATGAAGAAGTTCTAGCTTATATTTATAATTATCCAATTCAATGTATATGCATTGAAAAATGTAGCGGTACATTTGATTCTTTGTTTGAAAATGAAGAAATGACTAGTTATCAAGGTATTTGTGCATTATTTCAAATAATTATGAATTTAATTACTTATCAAAAATGCTTTCATTTAACACATAATGACCTTCATACAAACAACATTATGTATATCAAAACAAATGAGGAATTTTTATATTACAAAGTAAATAAACAATATTATAAAGTTCCAACGTATGGAAAAATATATAAAATTATTGACTTTGGTAGAAGCATTTATAAATTCAATGGCAGAATGTTTATGGGAAATTGTTTTGGGCCCAATGGAGATGCATCTACACAATATAATTGTGAACCATATATGAATGACAAAAAACCAAGAGTCGATCCAAATTTTAGTTTTGATTTATGTCGCCTTGGGTGTTCTATTTATGATTTTATTATTGATGAAGAAGAAAATCCAGATGATTTTAATGACTTACAAAGTGTAGTTTCTTTATGGTGTAAAGACGATTATAATAAAAATATATTGTATAAAAGAAATGGTGAAGAACGCTATCCAGATTTTAAGTTGTATAAAATGATTGCAAGAACTGTGCATAATCATTTACCAGAAAATCAATTAAAATTACCTTATTTTGCTGCATTTGAGATATCAAATAATATTCCTGAAAATGTTAAAATTATGAATTTAGATAGTTTACCATGTTACGCATGAAGTTCGTCTTTTTTCATTAATAATTTTATTTTCAAATCTTCTATTTTATTTACAATATTTTGACCACTTGTTTGATAATCACTTTCAAAATTCTTCATTGATTCTTTTATAAATATCCCATTACCAGCACTATAAGCAACATTTTTTATAGGAAACTCTTTCATAGTCTCATAACATTGTTTACACGGAAAAGAGTTACATATATGGTCTGTATTTGATAGACGAACAATATATAATGAAAATTTCTTAGTTATATTTTGTTTTCGACATTTTCTTAATACGTCAATTTCTGCGTGACAAGAACAATTTTCATGTATTAATCCATCTTTTGAATAAGTTCTATATTTATTATAACCTCTTGCAATAACTTTTCCAGATAACACCGCCACACAACCATGTCTATGCAATACTTTTGATTTAGTGGCTTCATCTATAGCAATATGTATATATTTCATGTCATTATTTGTACACTCATTATTTGTATATTCATTAATCATTATTCCTATTAAATAATGATTAAAAATATTTTTATATGATTTAAACAAACGATTTATTCAAATAAACCTAATTGTATATCTAAGTCATACGTATCCTCTCCTCTTTTTAACATATCTTTTCGTTGTTTCATTAATTTCTTTCTATCAGACCTTGACAATTCTTTCGGCTCTTCTGGTGCTTTTTCTATAGTATTTCCCAAAGCATCTTTTTGCTCATCTTCTTGTTTTAAATTAATTTGCTTTGCAGCCAACTTTTCTGCTTTCTTTCTAGCCTTTTCTACTTCATCCATCCATTCTGCACCCATAACAGTAAGGCGACCCGATTCTAATATCCATTTTTCTGGGCATAGGGCCTCATAAAACTCTGCATTGTGTGAAATCATAAAAATACCTCCCTTAAATTCTTTAATTGCAAGCGCAAGTGCTCCAAGAGAATCGCGGTCTAAAAAGTTGGTCGGCTCGTCTAAAATAATTAAATGTGGTAAATTCCATAATCCTGCTCCTAAAACTACCTTTACTTTTTGTCCTCCCGATAAAGCTCCCATTCTTGTATGTTGTGCAAATGCTGGTTCTAATCCAAAACAATCAAAATGCTTTTGTATTTCTCCTGTAGTTAATTTTCTTTGTCCAAGCATGGATTCCATGGTAATTTGTTGGTCCTTTTCATCAATCATTTTCTTGTATCCCATTTGCAACAATTCAGTTTTTGTATGCCAACTATCTTCTCTTCCTACTCCTTCCCATATTACTTCGTATTCATGTTCTTTTTTTCCCGTTCTTCTTGATTTAATTTCTTCTATAATTCCTGTATTATCTTGTTTTGCCTTTTGACGGATTGCTTTCATTTCCTCATCTGTTAAGGTGATTGAGTCTTTTTGTACCATTTCTTTATCTAGACCACCACGGTATCTCCACATTACGTATTCAACTGGCGTTTTATCTAAATGATCTTCTATATGTGCGAAAGCATGTTGTGCAACATATGCTACTCGCAAATTGGGATGCCTTTCTACAATACCTTTATTTGCTTCCAATTCCCCAACCATTACTTTAACTAATGTCGATTTACCTGCACCATTTACCCCTACAACTGCTACCCGAGAAGCCAACGAGCACTGTATTGAAACATCTATTAATTGTGGATATGGTGCCGTAGGATACTGAAAACAAATATCTTTAGTTTTTAATACAGATTTTGTTAATGATTTTACACCATCTAATGGACCTGGCTCTGGAAAATTAAATGCAACTATATCGCTCGATAACTCATAATATGCCTTTGCTTCCGGTTTTTGTTTTACAAATTCTGATAAATTTCCACGATATGACTTTAATTTTAAGTTTTCATAATGAATAATATTTGTACATACGGCATCTAGAAACTTTGTGTCGTGTGATACTAATAAGCAAGTACAACTCTTTAAATTAATCAAATAATCAGTTAACCACTTTATAGCAAATTGATCCAAATGATTTGTTGGCTCATCTAGTAACAACATATCTGGATTCAACAACATTGCTCTAGATAAAGCCAATTTCATTCTCCATCCTCCAGATAATGTACTTACTCCTGCGTCAATAGCCGCTGCCGTTCGTGATACGCCAAAACCCATCGACGTCAACATTTCCGTTACAGTTTCTTCACTGCATCCATTTTGCTTTATTTTTTCATCTGTCATAATATATTCCAAAACAGTATTATCGGCTTTTTCACCAATGATTTCACATTCTACATATACTGTAATTAAATGAGTTGGGAAACCTTGTAAATTACCACCAGCAATCGATTTCATGAGTGTTGACTTTCCTGCTCCGTTTGGTCCTACTAGACCGTATTTTCTTCCTATTTTTACACGAAACGGAGTTTGATGCAACAACACACGTGTACCATAGGCTAAAGAGAATTGAGCATTACATAAATCTTCTTCTTCGTCCTCGGGGTCAATCTTTTCAGGTGTTAGATTTTCTATACCCAATTTGTGAACTTCATTGACAATTTCATTTTTTTGGTCATCATTTCCTTGAATATAAGGAAAAATACATTGCAACCAATCTTCATGTTTGCGATTATTTGCTAATACCAATCCTTCACAACATTTTGAAATATGACTATAAATAATATCATCTGAACCAATATTTCTATCAGTACATTGCTTTTTAATTAAATCATATAATTCTTTTTCTTTCAATACATTATCACTTATTTCTGCGGCTTCACTACTTACTCTTTGCAATACATTCAAAGAGTTTTGACATACTTTTCGTACTTCTTCCACAGCAATTTCTTCAATGCCTCTTTCAAGAACAGGTTTTAAAATTGGATAAAAGTATGCTGCTGTACGTGGATCATTTACTAATTTACACATATTACCAATTACAAGAGCTGCTCGTCTTTTTACAGCAACCGTTTTTTGTCTCATTCCTTTTGTTAATATAGGTATAAGCAAGCCCAAAGTTGACATATCAACCTCATTAATAAAGCTTGTAGCCACCAACGAATCTAACGCTTTTTCTGTATATTTTACTGGTTCCATATAAGCGTTTATAATATCAGGAACAATGCCGGTAATGTCCACATTATCAATTACACCACATAGTTCTTCAAAACAAACTCTTGTTTGTTTTTTAACATGATCTTTTACATCACTCGCCATATCAATCAAATGCAGAATCATATCAGGTAAGTTATATTTTACTACTTCACTTTGATGCTTGGCGAATAAACCCAATAAAACTAATGCACCTTTTTTAATCTGCCATTTCAACGATTTCATGCTATCATACAAAACATCCATGTATAGTTTCATTGAAAATGGATTCATTTTGGAGATAATCAAATCTCCTATCTTTGTCGCTTGTTCTGATGTTTTAAAATCAGTCAGTTTTTCCAATAATTTCGGTATAATTTGAATAAAATGCGGTTCATCAATTAATTGACTATTCGAAATTTTATTATGTAATTGCTCAAAATCATTTACATCCAGGTATTTGTTATATGTTTTCAAAAATTCAGACATATAACAATAATAAAAAAAAATCTTTAAGTATTTCTAATTAAATTTATAGATTATATTTTTTAACAAATTCTGCCGGTATCATTACAGGTATGTTCATTTCATTGGCTTTTTTCGTTTTATTGGAAACGTCTTCTTTAGATTTGGTAATAAGTATATTCGTATTTTTACCTATGTTATCATCTAAGTGAGCACCTATTTTTTTTAGTTGTTCTATAATATATTTATCGCGTACTTTTGTCATAACAATATGTTTATCATATAATGGATGATTTTTTTCTTTTGTTGAAGACTCCTTCACTTCAATTGTATTTTTTAATTCTGATTTTAATTTATCTGTTAATTTTGCATCTTTTAAAAAGTTCATAAATTTTGGAATATTTGATACAAAAGCATTGGCATTTTCTTTTCCAATATTATCTACAGTCTTCAACATATTCTTTTTCTCTTGTTCACTCTGTCCGGATGTTAGAATATCTGGATACTTTTGCATTATAGGTTTCATTTTCCTTAATCCTAATCCTCTTCCTAACATATTTGATGCTGCCATAATTTCTACTAAAGTTGCATTTTTTACTTTTGTTTGTATTCCATTATATATTTTTTTTATCATTTTTTCTTTGAAACCTTCTATCCCTTCAAAATCTGTTTCTTTCATCAATATAATTTTAGGAATTGTTTTAAATCCTGCTTTCATGATTCGTTTTACATTACCTTCCGATAAACCGTCTACTTTTAGTGAAGTAAAGAATGCAGTAATATTCTTTTCTATTACAGATTCGTTTTCATCAATCTCATCTAATATCATATCTACATGCGTTTCATTCCAATGATAAGACATATCTGGTAATTTCGTCTGTTCTGCTGACTGTATTACTGATTTAATGTATGGTATTACATCTCCACTACGAATAATTTCTATTATTGCTCCTACACCAATTTTATTATCTTCAATAAATTTACCATTAAATCCGGTTGCATATTCAATAGTAACACCACCTAGTTTCACAGGTTCTATACGAACTCTGGGTTTAATATACCCACTCTTACTAATACTATAAATAACATCTAACACTTTTACTTCAGCTACTTGGTCAGATATCACCATTTTGAATGCAAATGCATAATCTGGATTGCCTGATTTACGAACATGTATTTTATTATCAGAAACAATAACACCATCTATTTCATATTCATAATTCGTTCGCCAATCTACCAATAAGGTTGATAACAGTTCGTTAGTAATATCTTCATATGTCTTATTCATTACTACTTCATGACCAATTTCTTGCAATTTCTCCATTTGTTCTGCGGGTTTCATTTGTGGATTTACAACTTCGTATGCAACAAAATGCAAATCTTTGGCTTTTTTATCCAATGTTTTACTATTAATTATACCAGATACAAGATTTCTTGCATTCGCAAACTTAGATTTGTATTTTTTCTCAAAAACACTTTTTGGAATAATAAATTCTCCTCTTACCACGATATTTTTTTCTTTGGGCAAATCTAATGTTTCAATGAGGTAACTGATATCTTGTCCCTCTATTCCATTTCCTCTTGTATATAGTTTTGGTTCTTCTCCCTCTGTGCTATATAAACCACTCACGCCATCTAATTTACATGATAAAACATATGGACCTTCGTATTTATTTTTCCAATTAAACAAAGCGTTTGTATCCGGTTTAATTTTATCCATAGAAGCCATTTCATATGGTAATTTTACTTTATTTTTTTCGATTTTTGCACCGATTTCCTCTAGTATTGTATTTTTTGGATATTTTCTTTCCATGAGCTCTTTTATAATGTCATATTCAGTATCTGTAGCCATGGCCTTTTTCGTATTATAGTATTGAGTATTTAATATTTCGATAAAATCTTGTAAATCTTTTTCTTTCATATTCTCTAACACTTCAATACCTTTCTCTTTAAATTGTGTCATAATTAATTCCGCTTTTTTTAGATTCATTTTCGGGATTTTTTCTATGTCTTTTGTATTGTCTTCTTTTAAAACTCTTTTTTTCCTAGTTTTATTTTTTCCTTTTTTACTACTACTTCGTGTTGTTACTACCATTTCTTGTATAGTTTCTTCTTCAACTTTTTTAGGTGGTTCTTGTGAAACGATAGGCACTAATTCTGGTAATTCTGATTCATGTATTGTTATTTTTTTCTTTTTTGTATACTTTCTCTTCAATTTTTCCTGTTTTGGCTTTTCTTCTATTACTGGTTTTATTGGTTCTACTGACGAACCATCTTTTCTCAATTCAGGTTCTTTGAATTTCAATTGTAAATCATCAAATATTTCTTTTTCAATAGTAAACTTTTTGTCTAATTTTTTTCCTTTTTCTTTACCTTGTTGTTTTTCATACATTCCATGTTCATTTAAAGAAATACCCATTTTCAATGCATGGCCTCTCATAACCGTATTAAACGCTTTACTGCCAGTAAAATATAATATAGCAAAAGGATATTCATCTGGTGGGGTATACATAAAATCGATTCTTCTTGCGGTAGAATCTGGTTGTAATTTACCAATTACTAATGCTTTCGTATTTCCGTAAGATAATATTTCTACTATAATATTTTTTTCTTTTAACGAATCTACAAACTTTTTAAATACTTCTTGATTTTTTGAAGTAATAATGACATCTATATCTCCAGAAGCCTTTTTTCCTCTGCGATAACTTCCTACTATTTCATATTTACTATCTTCTTCGGCCACTTTTTTGAACTCTTCATCAAACATTTTTTTAAACATATCTATGTCACCGCGTGGTATAGGTTTGGATACATCATCATAATATTTTAAACCCATTTTTTGAACATTATTTAATAATTCTTCTTTTCTTTCTTTTAATTGTTCTATATTGCGAATACCTTTTTGAATCAATTCACCGGCTTTTTTGGGACCAATTCCATGGATATCAGTAAGCCATAATAAAGGATTACTTTTCTCTTTTTCTAATACAGACAAAGTACCAGTTTCAACGTATTCTTTCATTTTTGATAAAATAGTTGGACCAATATTTGGTTTCCCTTTTACTTGTTCTATATCAGTAATATCTTCTCTAACAGATAATACAGTATCCGCAGCCTTACCATATATACGAGACCTCATCATATCGCCCTTTTTATTCATTAATTTTGACATTTTTTCTAACATTTCCACTAATGATTCATTTAATCTTTTTCCACCCTTTTCTGGAGTTTTATCACCACCATTATAAACAATGTCACCATCTCTTTCAAATCTACGTTGTCCTCTTTCATCTGAAAAAGCACATGATAAATCAATAATAATTGTATCAGTATAACCCTCTTCATTTAACTTTTCCAATACATCTTCTAATGTAATTTGAAAATCTTCATCATCATCATCCTTGTAACTACTACGAGTTTTGTATTGTTTAATTAAACCTGGAATTTCTTTTGCACCTTCCTTATTTCCTAGTATTACCATTGTATTATCGTATGGGTTTTCTGATTCAGTTTTACGTTCTTCTGGTATAATTGTATAAACCTTATTCATATACTTTTGATTTTTTTTCCAATGTGTTAGACTATATGACTTATCAATATGGTCTTCATAATAAAGGTAATCTTTATCTTTATCTGGATTTTCAGGAGCATACTCAGACGCTCTTGGTTTCCCCTTTTCAATTAATTTTGTATCTTTTTTTGCATTTTTCAAAACATCATCTATACGAGGCATAAAAGTTCTTAATGTTCTACTAACATCTTGAATTTTTTGCTGTTTTTGCAATTCCGATAAATTATTAAACTCTAATTCAATATCATTTGCATTTGGATCTGCTACATTTTCTTCTTCCCACTGTTTTCTAATACTATTTATAAATGAACTCATGCTATTTCCCATATCTATGAGAGAATCTGGTGAAATGTAATTACATACTCCAGGTGAAACCGCATTTATCTTTCTAACAGTCATTTCACTATTATATGTTTCTTCTGGTTCTTCTGGATAAAGACTTCCATGTGATGTTATCAAAAGTATGCCTAATTTCATAGGTTTTCCGCCTTTTTGTTTTTTATATTTTTTCCTTGTTGTCCTTTTTTTTTCAATGTTTTCTTTCTTATCATATTTTTTTCGAGATTTTTTTATTTTCATGGTAATATTTTCGACACTCTCTTGTAAATTTCTATTTGAATCTAATATATCATTCATTTTTAGTATATAAATGAATGATAAAAAATTTCTATTTATTAATTTCATAGTATTACATTTGTTTTCTATCTAATTCTATTAAATCTATAACTATTTTAAAACAAAAAACTGCAGCCACACCAGAAACTATTTCTAGAATCATAATATAATAATAACAAACATTATAAAAATAGTAAAATATTTAAAATCCTGGCTCGTCTGTAAATATTTCTGTTGCTTTTAAATTACCAGTTTTATCTGCGGTTAATATACTCATAAAATCATTAATAGAGCCATTAAAATTTAAAAATACAAACAAACATCCTAAACTTGCAATAAAAACAAATACAGAATCACGAATTACGTTTTTTAGTGGTTTCATTTCTTTATCTATATACTTCATTTCTAACATTTTTAATATAAAAAACATGAGTGCAGTAAATGCACTTATAATTAATAATTTTTCCATTAATATACTTTAAAAAAGAATATTAATTTATATTTTCAACGAATAATATTCCTAAATAGGAGGTAATGACTCAATATCGTTTAATAAAATATCCTCACTTGATACTTTACCCGCAGATTCATCTATTACATCGAAACCACTTAAATCTACAGGCTCTGTTGAAATTTGTATTCTTTCATCATCATCGTCATCATCTATATCCTCTCTTGGTTCCTCCTCTAATTTTCTCTCTAACATTCTTGAAGTAGAAAGATCTTCTAATCTTTCTAATGTTTTTGGTGCTTCCACCTCATTTACTTTATTATCCTCTTCTAGTACACTATCCATATCATTAAAAGTTAATTTTGTTACAACATCTTCATTATCAACATTTTGAATCGAAGGTACTACTTCAGGTATATCTTCTTCATCATTTGTTCTATTTTCTTCATTATTTTCTGTATTGCTTTCTTGTTGTTCTTCTTTTTCATTATTTTTCATATCTTCTTTATCTTCTTCTACATCTTCTATGAAGACTTGTTCCTCATGTTCAACATTTTCATCCATATAAGCTCGTATAATAGCTTCTGTTGGAATACTTTCTCTTATAGCCATCATAATACACTCTTGTACTATGTTTTCTAATTCTCGATTATTTTTTTGTAATTGTAATGGTGATAAATTCTTTTCAAATAAATAAACATTGCTATAGATTTTTCTTGCTGTATTAATATATACTTTATGTATAAACGTATCTAAATTAGGAATAGAAATATCAATCTTTTTTTGTTTATTTCCAACCCGGATACATGTAAGTACTTTTAATTGAATAATATGAACACATGTAATTAAGTCCTCTAAATAATCACAACCACTTCTTTCAATAATACGCTTTCTTTCATCTTCTATTATATTGTTGTTCCACTTTGGCACTCGTGACAACAGATTCTGAAAAGTCATTAAATATTTGTTCATTTCATCGTTATCTGCACATATTTTCCAAGATTCATTGAATATAGAACGCATGCCATCAATAACTAATGGTGTAAATATACTCACCAGACGACTACACCATTCATTTCTAGATTCGTGTAAATTTGATATTACAAAATCATCCATTATATAGTAAATATATAGTATTCCACTTTAAGTATTTTGTTGTTTTAAAAACATATATTTCTATCTTCTCTTAAATAAATAAAGTCTAACATGGTAAATATTAATAAAGGTTCATTTCGATATTGTAATTTTATCTTTTCAAAATAAATATTTATTTCTGTTTTTTCTAATTCATCAAATGTTTTATAGGTAACAATATAATCGATTAAATCCAAACATGATATACTATTTTCATAAAAATAATTTGCTATATTCACAAAATCGATATGTTGCAATTGTGTAGTTATTTCAAGTTTTTCATGAATTTTCTTTAAATTTTCTACTTTTTGTTTTTCAAAGATTTTATTTTTATTAGTTTCAATATGTAAATTTATCATTTTTTCATCTTTATAATATTCTGGAACATAGATTTCACAAAATCTAGATAAAATTGGATTCAACAACTTATCTTTATTTTCAACTATAATAAAAAAACGCGTATTATGACTAAATAATTCAATGCATCTTCTTAGTGCAGACTGAGCGTCTATAGTTAATTGATCTGCATTTAGTAATATTATTGTTTTAAAATTTGCCCCTTCATTTGATTGAATGTTTGCTTTTGCAAAAAATTTAAGTTCTTCTCTAATAAATTTTATACCTTTACCATGACTACAGTTTACATTCATAACATTTTTTTTTATACGATTCTTATCGTTCAAATATATTTTTCCAATATAATTATTTACAATACTTCTTTTACCAGAACCCGAAGATCCATGAAAAAGTAAATTTGGTACTTTCTTTGTATCCAAAAATTTATCTAATTTTTTTTCTATTTCTAAATGAATATTTTTACTCATATTATATTGTTCAATTACGTTCATTTTATATCACTTTGGTCATCTTCATTTTTTATAATTTGTAACTGCTTTGTAAATTCAAATCTTTTAAAGTGCATAGTTTTCCTTTTTAAATTACACGACAAGCATGATATTACAACATTTTCGGTATTATGACCACATTTATTATCTAATCTATCCAAAGTCCATTGCGTTTCATCTTTTACATTTTCATAAAATATACTTGTATGTTTTTTACAATAATAACAGCATAGGCCTGATGTATTTAATAGTTGTAATACATCATTTAACTGTACTATCTTATCTTTATTCAATATTTTTTTCTTTTGATCTTGATTTTTATAACCCTGAATCTTTGTTAAAATATTTTTTTTAATTAGTTTTTCTATTTCCATATTATTTTCTTCAGTTCCAATATTTCTTAATATTTCTATTTGACGTTCATAATTCATATTTCGTATATTTTTCTCCCAACTTTCACTGTTTACTATTTTTCTTTTTTCGTTTTTTGTGTTTGATAATATAATTTGTTTAATATTAGACATAAATTATATTATAATTGAGTTATAAAAAAATACAAAATTTATTCTGTAATATAACCATAATTTTCATTATTTGTTATAAACATAAAAATACCTCTTAATTGCAAACATCTACAAAAAAACATATCAAAATGTTGTTCTTCATAATTCCTTATATGCTCATTTGATATAGCTTTTATAATATAATCTCTCTTGTTCTTACTAATTAACAAACTACCAGAAATATATGGAACGTTCCAATAACCAATGTAATGATTACTAACTATATTCATATAATCCCATGAACGAGCATAAAAACCACTGTTTAGATCTATTTCGCCCCAAAAATTAGACATTAAATTGTTGTTGTTTCCTTTCAACATTGGTGCTACTACGTCTAAATTACTAGATATAGCTTTTTTAAACCAATTCATTTGTTGTATTACGTGACGTATATGACCCATAAAAAAATAGTCATAGAAATTTCCTAGTTTTGAAAATAAAGATATATAATATGTTCTCAATGTATTTGATTCCTTAGTAGAATTTGTTAAATATATAAATACATTATGCTCTTTTTGTAAATCATTAATCTCATTTTCTATATTCTCCCCTGTTATATTGAGAACATGATAGACAATTTTATTTTTTGGATAATTTTGTTGAAACAAATTAACAATATTATTTAAAAATTCCTTTTTATCTACCATTATACTTGCATATATAGTTGGATAATTATTTTCTTCGATATTACTTAATTTATTCAGTTTAGAATGATAATCTTTGTAACCATAAATATCTCGATACCGAAGATTTAAATAGTTACATAACTTATCAAAAAACATTTTAGATTGTGGACCGCCGTTACCATGAATTACAAGCGGTTCTGAATTGGTCAAACTATTCTTTATACAAGAACGACCAAAATCAATATCAATATCGTGAAAATGACTACTTAGTGTTTGAAATATTTCTGCTTTTGCATCCAATTTAATCACTAAATCAGTCTCTTTTTTAACTGACTTTAGATATTGAATTTGATAATAGTATTGATCATCATCATAAGATTCAATATGTGGTTGTATCATTTTTTTTATATCTTTAATAGAACCCATAAACCCACCTGAATTTAAGTATTTATATGGGGTACCTACATCAGGAAACTGTGGTTCTAAACTTCTATCGGGCCATATATGTGCTTCACTTGAAATTAAAATATCGAATTTATCTCTAGTTTTCATTTCACTAAATTTATTGATTATTTTATCAGGAGATACACAAAATACTACATCATAGCAATCTGTAAAAATTAATAATCGCTCATCATTATCATCAAATGTTTCAAGATATTGTTTTAACAAAACAACTTTATGTCCTCCTCCTGCACCTTTTGCCATATCATTACCACACCAGGGTTTTCCAAAACCTAAACATACATATGGTATTCCATATACACCAGTACTTTCTACATATCTTTGATAACCGTCAACTGGATCAGTTCCTACTGTAATTGCTTGCAATACATTATTATAAAAGTTATTTTCATATTTTAATTGATAAAATGGTTGTGCTTCAGTCTCAGATGACAGAAAAGTATTTGGTTTAGGATTTACAATAGATGGTTGTATTGCATATACATCAAACTTATCGATATTATATCTAGATTTATTGCAATATACACCATATATATTCAAATATAACATTGGTAAAAATTCATCAACAGTAATTAAATTTTGCAAAAATCCAGAACTTACTAATTTTTTTACTCCATTGAAACTTAACATATATCCCACCGTCCAATAAGAAAAACTAGGATTCATTAAATTATATGAATTGTCTAATTCCATATGAGTTGCATGATCATCTCCAAATGTCTTTCTACCTAAATAAATCATATCGAAGTCTGGCTGTTTTTCTATTATTTCTAAACATACTTTTTCAAAATTACTCTCTAAGTTGGCGTCATCCTCCAAAATAATTGGATATTTTATACCTTCTTCGAATGCTCTCTTCCAAACAAAATAATGACTTAAACTGCAACCTATTTCTCCAGTTGTAATACAAGAACTCATATACGAATTCCTAAATAAGGGATCCATTTTAATTTCATTTTCTAGATAATATTTTTCATCTAAATCTCTTCCATAAATAGCCTCAAAAAATTCATAATCAATAGATAATTTAGATAATTTTTCAATCATTTCTTCTTTTAAAACTGTTTTATGTTTTAGATTGATAACATAAATCTTAAATATCTTTTCCATTTATAGTATTCAAGAAGAACTATTTAATTTTATAACAACGCAAATCATTATTTATCTTGTTTTGATTTACTACGTTTTAATATTCTTAAAAGTTCAGTAAAAGCAAGCATACAATAATGTTAGTATAGATTTTTAAAAAACTAAATTTTGTAATTTAACAATTATAAGTTTTTTTTACTCAATAAATATATATAACTAGATTACATGAGCAATAATGAATATTTAAGCACTCAAATAATAACTTATATGGGTAATAAACGTAAACTTTTAACTCAAATTGAAAATGTTATTGATAAGATTCAGGGTGAATTAGGAAAAAACGCCTTAACTATTGGAGATGGATTTTCTGGTTCTGGAATAGTTAGTAGATTGTTAAAAACAAAAGCAGAACAACTTTATGTAAATGATATTGCAGGATACAGCAAAACATTAAATGAATGTTATTTGTCAAATCCATCAAATCAATCTTTGCAAAAAATAAATGAATATATTAATCAGGCAAATAATTTATTATTGCAAAAAAAAGAAATAAGTCAACCTTGGATTTCAAAACATTGGGCTCCTTCAAAAGAAAATATACAAAAAGGTGAACGTGCATATTTTACGAATGAAAATGGCCAAAATATTGATATTTTAAGAGACTATATTAAAAGTTTACCAAAAAAGTATCAATCTTTCTTATTAGCTCCTTTACTAGTGCAGTCCTCTATACACAATAATACAAATGGACAATTTTCTGCTTTTTACAAAAATGGTGAAATAGGTGCTTATGGTGGAAAAAACAAAGTTGATACAAAACGTATTACAAGTCCAATAAAATTAATGGAACCTATATTTCATAAAAATAATACAAAAGTTCATATTTCTCAAATGGATACAAATGACTGGATTAAATCAATATCTTCCAAACAAAAATTAGATATTGTTTATTATGATCCGCCTTACAACAAACATCCATATTCGATATACTATTTTTTGTTAGATATAATTAACGATTGGGATAAAACAATAGAAATTCCTGATTCAAATCGAGGCCAACCATTAAATTGGTTTACGTCTAATTATAATAGTACAAAACACGCAAAGACAGCATTAGAGGATTTAATAAAACACACTAATGCATCATATATTGTATTGTCTTATAATGATGGAGGTATCATACCTATACCAGAGTTAGATGAACTTTTAAAGAATTTTGCAGCTAATGTTGAAAAAATACCAATAACTCATAAAACATATAACCGATTAAAAGGCATTAGCAATTATAAGCGAGAAAAAGAATATAAACCAGTAAAAGAATTTTTATACGTTATAAAGAAAAAACACGAATAATTTTTTTTTAATTCGTGAAAAAAAAAATGAAAAATGGACAAAAATTTTTGTCCATTTTTGAAAATTTTTTCTGACTTTTGGTTGAAAAAAATGATAAAAAACGATTTAAACCATAATGCTTTAATTTAGGTATTTTTCATAAAATATGTGGCTGCATAATAAAAAAATATTTTTTGAAAAAAGAATTTAGGGCTTTTTTTTGTAGTCATATAATAGGACTACAATGACTACAAAAAACAGCCAAAAAACAGCATTAACATATTTTTGTGAAAAATGCAACTTTATAACGAGCAAAAAAAGTAACTATAATGCACACATTTTGACTGCAAAACATAAAAGGACTACAATAGGACTACAAAAAGATTCAACAGCATTATCGTGTGAATGTGGGAAAATATATAGTTGTAGACAAAACTTGTTTCGTCATAAAATTAAATGTGAAAAAAGAAGCATATTCCAGCCAAAAAACAGCCAAAAAAATGATGATTCCATAATGCAGCCAGAGATTAATAATGTAACAATGATGTTAGACCTCATTAAACAGAATCATGATTTTAAAGACTTATTAATTGAGCAACAAAAAGAAAATCAACAACTACAAAAACAATTAATTGATGCAGTGAGTGAAGGAAAAACAATACATAATACAACAAATAATAACCAAAAGTTTAATTTGAATTTTTTCTTAAATACAACATGTAAAGATGCTATGAATATGTCGGAGTTTATAGAAAACATTCAAATTGATTTTAAAGATATAGAAAACATAGGTAAAATTGGCTATGTAGAGGGGATGACAAATATGATTTTGTCACGAATTAAAGACCTTGATATAACAAAACGGCCATTGCATTGTACTGATTTAAAAAGAGAGACAATGTATATTAAAGATAACGATCAATGGGAAAAAGATACACCAGAAAATTCCAAGTTGCATAATATGATTTCAATTGTAGCTAAACAAAATTACACTACTTTACCTTTATGGAAAGAAAAACATCCAGATTGTTTTAATGGTGATCATCCACAATATAGTTTTTGTTTAGATATGATGCGAAATATATTAGGAGACGTTGGTAATGAGCAAATAAAACTAGATAATAAAGTAATTAAAAACTTGTCTAGACATATATTAATTGACAAAAGGTAATGTTACGATGTATTTTACTACTCATATATATATGTTATGGTTTAAGTTATTATTTAACACCTGTTCAACTTAAATATATACATAAAATACTATCACATCCAGATATTGAAGAATCTAAAAAAAATAAAGTAAAAAAAATGTTGGTATCTAAGTATAGTTGGTGGGCAATTAGACAAGCACAAAATTTTCAAAAATATTATAAAATAAATCCAAGTTATGTAAAATGTTCAGAAATGAATCAAGCCGCATTATATGGTTTAGTTCGTTCTATGAAAAACTATAATGGTTCAGTTAGTGTAACATCTTTTAGTCGTTTTCATATAAGAGACGAATTATATCGTTGCTTTACGAGTAGTCATGGATTTGGAAGATTTAAACATTATCATGTTATGGTAAAAAAGCATAAACCA
>MDTB01013375.1_pt1 | contig 17872 bp, 14 predicted proteins | sample 811161 | NCBI WGS metagenome assembly MDTB01 (sample SAMN05326650, study PRJNA326480) | marine metagenome | isolation source: seawater | place: Mediterranean Sea | collected 2009
ACTGAAACGATGCGGTTCGTCTTCTTAACTGAATTCACGATCGTTACGGTATCAAGCGGCCGCAATGTTCGGAGGTCGATCACTTCTACTTCTATACCCTGTTTGGAGAGTTCTTCCGCTGCTTCAAGCGCATAAACGACCATTATTGAAAACGCGGTGATCGTCACATCACTGCCCTCGCGGACGACTTTTGCCTTTCCGATGGGCACAGTCCAGTCATCATCGTTGGGCACCTCGAAACTCTGGCCGTAGAGAATTTCGTTTTCGAGAAAGATAACCGGGTTCGGATCGCGGATGGCAGATTTAAGCAATCCTTTAGCATCCGCTGAGGAATACGGCGCGATCACATAAAGGCCAGGTACATGCGCGTACCAGCTGGCATAACACTGGGAATGCTGGGCGCCGACGCGGGCGGCGGCGCCGTTCGGCCCGCGGAACACAGCCGGGCAACCCATCTGTCCCCCGGACATATAATTCGTCTTGGCCGCCGAGTTAATAAGCTGATCCATTGCCTGCATAGCAAAATTGAAGGTCATGAATTCAACAACTGGTTTCAGCCCCGCAAACGCGGCCCCGATGCTCAGGCCGGCAAATCCGTGTTCGGTAATCGGCGTATCGATTACGCGCGTTTCTCCGAATTCATCCAGAAGACCCTGGCTAACCTTATAGGCCCCTTGATATTGCCCAACTTCTTCACCCATTAGGAAGACATTCTCATTCGCTCGCATTTCCTCCGACATCGCATCGCGTAGGGCGTCGCGGACTGTCGTACTTGTGCTCGATCCGATGAACTCTTTTTCTGCAGCCACCGGTTTTGCCACAGGTAAACTTAGGTCAACGGCAGGCACTGACGCGGCCGACTCATCAGGCACTTGAATCGGCGCGGCTTCGGCAACTGATAGCTTAGGAGGTGGAGTGTCACCAATATCACCAGTACTTTCGCCTTCTTCCAGGAGAACCCCGATAACCTCGTTTACCCGAACGTTTTCACTGCCTTCAGCGATTACAATCTTGCCTAAAATACCCTCATCGACGGCTTCAACTTCCATAGTCGCCTTATCCGTTTCGATCTCAGCAATCACATCACCTGAAGAGACATCATCGCCTTCGTTCTTGTGCCATTTGGCGAGATTTCCTTCTGTCATGGTTGGTGACAGGGCAGGCATCAGAATATTAATTGACATAAACTTCTCCTTGTCCCGTCTCAGACTTCGACTAGAACGTCAGTATAGAGCTCCGACGGATCGGGTTCCGAACTCTCCTGAGCAAACTCCACCGCCGCGACAACTATCGCCCGCACCTCTTTATCTATTTCCTTGAGATCCGCCTCGGTCTTGGCGCCGGACTCAACGATTACCTTGCTAAGATTTGCTATCGGATCATGATTATCACGCATGTCCGAAACCTCTTCCTTGGTCCGGTATCTCGCCGGGTCAGACATCGAATGCCCACGGTACCGATAGGTAAGCATCTCGAGCACGAAAGGCCCATTGCCGCCACGACAGTACCTGACGGCTTTCTTTGCCGCAGCATGAACGGCGGCGACGTCCATGCCGTCTACTTGTTCGCCCGGCATCCCGTATGGCTCTCCCATCCGATAAAGTTCCTTCGCTGCCGACGCGCGGGCAACCGATGTCCCCATGCCGTAACGATTATTTTCGATCACATAAATTACGGGCAGACTCCACAATTCCGCCATGTTAAAGGCTTCGCTAACTTGACCTTGATTCACCGCACCGTCGCCAAGGTAGGTCAAAGAAACCCCGCCGGTATTTTTGTACTTAGCGGCAAAGGCCAGACCGGTGCCTATCGGTACCTGAGCGCCCACTATCCCATGGCCGCCGTAGAAATTCTTCTCCTTGGAAAACATATGCATCGAGCCGCCCTTGCCCTTTGAGTAACCGCCGCGTCGGCCAGTAAGCTCTGCCATCACACCCTTTGGCTCCATACCACAAGCCAGCATGTGTCCGTGGTCTCGATAACTGGTAACGACAGCATCCCGTTCATCGATCGCCGCCTGCATTCCCACAACAACCGCTTCCTGCCCGATATAAAGGTGACAAAAACCTCCAATAAGCCCCATGCCATACATCTGCCCCGCACGTTCCTCAAAACGCCGGATAAGAAGCATGTCCCGGTAATATTCTATAAGCTGTTCCTCGTTTGTATCTGGTTTAGTAGAACGACCGCGCGAAGATGACTTGTTCCTGCCTCTTTTGCCCTTTGCACTGGGCACGGCATTTTGGGGAGCTTTGGCCATAAAATCCTCCGTAGCAATACGTGCATATACGCGCATTCTCGAAATTTTCACGCGTAGAATATTATGCTTAGAATATAGATACCCTCAAAAGCCGCAACAACGACCTAAGCAAGTATGTATCGTATTACACGAAAAAGATTTTAGATTATTTCAAAAATAAAAATGCCCGGTCTTTTAAGTTGCTTTCAGCCTTCAGGACTGTCACCGGTTCTCAACGGCCTCTGAATCCACAACAATAAACTCACTCGGGTGCATGAGCCCAGCCATGATCCGGGCGCGCTCGTCTAGCATATCGGCGTCAAGCTGCTCGGACCGCAGTAGGGAAATCCAGCGCTCATATCCGATGAGCACAGACTTTGTTTCATTCATTGTCTGCTCCGCCAAGGTTACCTGCTTCTGCAAATGTATCCACGCGAGTACTCCGCGATTACCCTGAACGGCATGCACTAAAAAGTAAGAAACAAATAATGCCCCTAAAATTGGCACGAACATCCGTCGCGCCCTGCGTTTGATCTGGTGCGTTGCCCCCATAACTGGATCGAATCACATTTCGATTCGGCAGGTCAAGCCAAAAGAAATCAGACGGTATATCTTACGTAACGTTCCATAATTTATTCGGTGAATGATCCACTTTTCGTCAGCTGAAAAAGCCAAATTCAATCAAAAATATTTTGGCCGGGGTAAATCGCCGCCGGCCCAAGATGCTCCTCGATCCGGATAAGCTGATTGTATTTTGCCAGGCGATCCGATCTTGCCAGCGAGCCCGTCTTTATCTGACCACAATTGGTTGCAACCGCAAGGTCTGCAATAGTCGTATCTTCTGTCTCGCCCGAACGATGAGACATGACTGTCGTGTACGACGATTTATGCGCCATGCTGACCGCTGCCAGCGTTTCGGTCAACGTCCCTACCTGATTAACCTTCACAAGGATCGAGTTAGCCGCCCCCTGCTTTATGCCGTCGCGCAGCCGAGCAGGATTCGTCACAAAAAGGTCATCACCAACAAGTTGAACTTTTTCACCGATTTTCTCAGTAAGGGCCCGCCACCCGTCCCAATCATCTTCGGCGAGCCCGTCTTCGATCGATGCAATCGGATAGGAAGAACACAGGTCGCTGTAATAGGAAACCATTTCGTCAGACGACAGAACTTTGCTCTCGCCATCAAGGTGATACTTACCGTCTCTGAAGAATTCGGTCGAAGCAGCATCAAGTGCCAGTTGGATGTTATCGCCCGGCTTAAATCCCGCCTGATCAATCGCTTCCATCACAAAATCCAACGCGTCACGTGTCCCACCCAAGTCAGGAGCGAAGCCACCCTCATCACCGACATTAGTGTTATGACCTGCCTGGGAGAGCTTGCTCCGCAGGGCCTGAAAAATCTCGGCGCCCCATCGAACGGCTTCGCCTAAAGTTTCCGCACCGACCGGCATAACCATAAATTCCTGGAAATCGATCGGATTATCGGCATGCACGCCGCCATTGATGATGTTCATCATCGGTACTGGCAATACGCGGGCCGAAACACCGCCTAAATAACGGTACAACGGCAGCCCGGCATCGTCCGCGGCGGCCTTAGCCAGCGCAAGGCTAACGCCCAAAATGGCATTTGCGCCAAGGCGAGATTTGTTATCGGTCCCATCAAGGTCGATCATACATTCATCAAGAACAGTCTGCTCATCCGCATTCATACCCGACAAAGCTTCGAATATTTCGACATTCACCGCTTCGACAGCGTTCAGAACGCCCTTTCCACCGTAGCGCTTTTTATCACCGTCGCGTAACTCAACCGCTTCGTAAGCGCCAGTCGAGGCCCCTGACGGCACCGCTGCACGACCCGCTGCACCGGTCTCTAGTTCGACTTCGACTTCAATGGTCGGGTTTCCGCGAGAATCCAGAATTTCGCGAGCGTGAATATCGGCGATGCCGGACATGATTGTTCCCCAGAGAAACGATTGCGATCAACGCCCGAGTGATAGCGTTCGCGCATCCGTAGCGCAATATCTGACACCACTATTCAAAAGTTTTCGCTCAGACCTCTAAAGGGTTCGCCTTAGCGATGCGGTCAATCTGCACCAAAGTTTTGAGAATGGCCGGCAATTCTTTCAGGCGGACCATATTGGGGCCGTCAGACGGCGCACTATCCGGGTCCTGGTGGGTTTCCATGAACACTGCCCCCACACCGACGGCCAGCGCCGCCCTTGCAAGCACGGGAACAAATTCCCGTTGACCTCCCGAAACCTCCCCCTGTCCGCCCGGTTGCTGCACCGAGTGGGTCGCGTCGAAAACAACGGGGCAACCGGTCTGGGCAAGAATAGGCAAAGAACGCATATCGGAAACAAGCGTGTTGTAACCGAATGAGGCACCGCGCTCGCACAGCATTACCTTATTATTTCCAGCCGCCTGCGTCTTTTTGACGACGTTTTTCATATCCCACGGCGCGAGGAATTGACCCTTTTTAATATTGAGGGCTTTACCGGTTTCCGCTGCCGCTATGATCAAGTCGGTTTGCCGGCTCAGAAATGCCGGTATCTGAAGCACATCAGCTGCTTCGGCGACTGACGCGCAGTGATCCGGCAGATGAACATCCGTGAGGACCGGACAGCCGTGGGTTTCGCGAACGTCTGCGAGGATCGGTAGACCCTCCGTTAGTCCAGCCCCCCGCGGGCTATCCAACGATGTCCGGTTAGCCTTATCAAACGAGCTTTTATAAATCAGACCGATACCAAGCTTTCTAGTAATCTCCACAAGCGCCGCTGCCATTTCCAGCGCATGCGCCCGACTTTCCAACGCGCAAGGACCGGCAATAAGGACAAATGGCTCGTTGTTTGCAACAGTGACATTACCAATTTCGACGTGTTTGGGAGCGGTCATGCACTACACCAGCCGCGACCGGTCAATCGCCGCGCGGATGAAGGAACTAAAAAGCGGATGCGGGTCGAACGGTTTGGATTTTAGTTCGGGATGGAACTGCACGCCGACAAACCATGGGTGATGCGGCAACTCGATGATTTCAGGCAAGACCCCATCCGGTGATAGACCCGAAAACTTCACGCCCGCCGCCTCAAGCTTATCTCGATAATTTATGTTGACCTCATAGCGGTGGCGGTGCCGTTCGCTGATATTAGCTTCTCCGTATATCTCGCGCACGAGGCTGTCATCTGCCAGCGCACAATCATATGCACCAAGCCGCATGGTACCACCGAGATTGTCGCCGTTGCCGCGGCGTTCAACATCACTACCGCGGCTCCACTCGGTCATAAGACCCACGATGGGTTCAGCGCAGTTGCCAAATTCCGTCGAGCCTGCACCTTTAATGCGAGCAAGGCTTCGTGCTAGCTCGATCACCGCCATTTGCATACCGAAGCAGATACCGAAATAGGGTACATTGTGCTCGCGGGCGAACTGGACGGCGGCGATTTTACCTTCCGCACCGCGCTCGCCAAACCCACCCGGCACAAGAATGCCCTCAACATCCGACAGTTGATGAACAGCATCCTCGGATTCGAAAATCTCGGAATCGATCCAGTTCATGCTCACGCGAACATTGTTGGCGATGCCGCCATGAGCAAGCGCTTCAGAGAGAGACTTATAGGAATCGAGCAAATTCGTGTACTTCCCAACAACAGCGATCGTCACCTCGCCCTCGGGGTTTCGCACCCGGTCCGTAATATGGCTCCAGCGGCTGAGATCAAGCTCCCCTGCAGTATTTTCTATGCCGAAGTGCCCAGCCATCTGTCGGTCCATACCCCGGGCGTGATAGCAATTAGGGACTTCGTAAATCGTGCTAACGTCCGGCGCGCTGATGACGTTATCTACAGGCACATTGCAGAATAGGGCGATCTTACGGCGTTCGCTCGCCGGAATATCCTGTTCGCATCGACAAAGGATCATATCTGGCTGGATACCGACACTCTGAAGCTCCTTAACCGAATGCTGGGTAGGCTTGGTTTTAAGTTCCCCGGCCGATTTCAGATACGGCACCAGCGTCAAATGCACGAACATTGCGCGTTCGCGCCCCAGCTCGTTGCCCAGCTGGCGGATTGCTTCAAGGAACGGCAGGCTTTCAATATCGCCCACGGTACCGCCGATTTCACAGAGAACGAAATCCTCGCCCTCGATGTTGCCGAGCGCAAATTCCTTGATCGCATCCGTCACGTGTGGAATGACTTGGACAGTCGCGCCAAGATAATCGCCACGCCGTTCCTTTTCGATCACGCCGGTGTAAATCCGTCCCGTCGTGACGTTATCGGTCCGCCGCGCCGCGACACCAGTAAACCGCTCGTAATGACCAAGGTCCAAGTCAGTTTCGGCGCCATCATCAGTAACATAAACCTCGCCATGCTGAGTCGGACTCATAGTGCCTGGATCGACATTTAGATAGGGATCCAGTTTACGCAGTCGCACACGATAGCCCCGTGCCTGCAAAAGCGCGCCCAGAGCCGCGGAGGCCAAACCCTTGCCGAGTGATGAAACCACGCCGCCGGTGATAAAAATAAACCGCGTCATGGAGTGAGAAACTACATTATATCGATGTAATTACGAACCCCGCCCGACAAACTATTTCCAGAAAAAACGAATCGTTTCTGTGGATAGCTACTTAGCAACCGGCACCGCAGGCGCTGCCGGCGCAGTTGTCCCCGGGATAGTCTGCTCTGCCTTCGGCGCCGCCGCACCATCTAGGATCGATGTCGGCGCCCGATTGGACGACGACAGAATGGCAAGCAAAAGACTAGTCGTGATAAAGCACGCCGCAATAACGGCTGTTGCACGCGTCAAAAGGCTCGCCGACCCCCGCGTAGTCATCAGCCCACCCATCGTTCCACCACCACCACCACCACCACCCATGCCCAGTGCGCCACCTTCGCTGCGCTGGAGTAGCACAACGATTACGAGACCGAGCGCCAAGAAGAGATGAACTATCAACAGAACTTCGATCATGATCCTTCAGCCTTAATTACGCGGCGGAGGTGTAGTGCTAATTGGGTCGTTTGGCCAGATATTTTGGCGTTTTTATCGAACTTTGCCACTTAATCTGCTAAAAAAGTCAGAAAGCGGCCTCGGCAATCGCCCAGAATTCATCCGCCTTCAGGCTTGCACCTCCCACCAGAGCACCGTTTACGTTATCCAACGATAGTATTTCGATCGCATTATTCGGCTTCACCGATCCACCATAGAGAATGCGAACACTCTCTGCATCGCCCGAGACATCGTTCAGAGCTGACCGAATAGCATCATGAACTTTAGCGATATCGTCCAGTGCCGGTACTTTGCCTGTCCCGATCGCCCAGACAGGTTCGTAGGCGATAATAATATTCAGCGCAGTAGAGCCTTTTGGCACCGAACTGCGAAGCTGGCCTGTCACCACATCCACTGCCCTGCCAGCCTCTCGCTCTTCAAGGGTTTCCCCGATACACACGATGGGGACCAACCCCGCCACCTGCGCCGCGTTTGCCTTTGCGTTGACCGTGGCATTGTTCTCACCGTGATCCGCTCGACGCTCTGAGTGACCGACAATCACAAAGGCGCAGCCCGCATCATGCAGCATCGCCGCCGAAACATCCCCGGTGTGCGCGCCCTGCTCGGCAGCATGACAATCCTGACCGCCAAGCGCTATGCGCTCATCGCCAACCGAACTGCGGACCGCGCCAAGCAACGGCGTTGGCGGGCAGAGAAGCAGATCGGCAACGTCGTTGCCGGCTTCAGACATCTTATCCGCTAGGGAACCGGCAAGGTCGGATGCAAAAGCATTAGTGCCAAACATTTTCCAGTTACCAGCGATCAGAGGACGAAGAGATTGTGTCATTAGGGATTAACATCGTTATTTTGGGAGCGAGACGATGTTTACCATATGGTCGGCGCAGCGCCAATCTCCGGGACCATGCCAACGTGACAGGCCATCGGAATTATCGCGCGGGATTGCCTTGCCGCCAATGTGCACCCTGCCTATGATGCGCGCGCTTTAAATCGGCTTTTCCAAGGGCGTGACGGAAAAGTACTGGAGGACAGATGCTGCTCGAGAAAATGAAAAAGGGTGTTGGCAAGGTAGTTATCACTATTCTGGCCGTTTTGCTCATCATTAGCTTCGCCGTCTGGGGGATTGGGGATATGGTCACTCCGGGGGCAAATCATAACCAAGTCGCAGAGGTCGACGGGACCAGCATTACTCAGCGCCAATTCCAGGAGCATTTCCAGCGTGAAATGAGAGGTATCCGCGCTCGGATCGGCAATATCGATGCCCAGCAGGCCCGCAATCTGGGCCTCGCGGATTCCACACTCAATGGCCTCATTTCACGCCGTCTTCTCGAGCGGCAGGCGGCAGATCTCGGTCTTCTCGTTAGCGACGAACAAGTCATCGAGGCGATCCAGCGTGAGCCTGCGTTTCGCAACGCACTTGGTCGTTTCGATCGTTCGGTTTTTCAAGTAACGCTTGCCAATAATGGCCTTTCCGAGGGGATGTATGTGGCCTCGCTCCGACAAGACACCCAGCAGGATTACATCGGCGGTGCAATCACTTCCGGGGCGGCTGCGCCGCCGCAGCTGGCCGAAACAGTGTTTAGATATCGTAATGAGCGCCGGTCAGCCCACGTAATCACGATTAATCGCAAGCCGATTTCGAGCGCGCCGACACCGACCAACACTGACCTGAGCATCTATCTCGAAAAGAACGCTGATCAATTCAGGGCGCCGGAATACCGGCGGCTTTCGATCCTTCACATGGACCCGGAAGAGATCGCCCGGGAGCTTTCGCCGTCCGAGGAAAAAATTCAGCGAGAATACGAAGACCGCCTGGGCGCGTTGTCCGTCCCCGAACGACGGCGGCTCGAACAAATCCTAATCAAGGAGGAGGCCGCCGCCAAAAAAGCGCATGCAAACCTATCTGAGGGGCGCAGCTTTGAGGCTGTTTCAGAGAATTCTACTGGGAAGGCCGGCGACGATTTGAAACTGGGGCTTGTAACCGCTTCAGATTTACTACCCGCCCTCGCAACCGCAGCATTCGCTCTTAGGAAAGATCAATTCACTCAGCCAACAAAATCACCTTTGGGTTGGCATATTCTGCGTGTTACCGAAATTCAGCCCGGCCGCGAGCCCAAACTCGCCGAAGTCCGCAAAGAGATTGTTAACGATCTTTCCTATGAATTGGCGCTCGACGACCTGGTTACCCGGGCAAACCGCGTTGAAGACGCTCTTGCGGGTGGTTCGACGATCGAAGATGCCTCTCAGGAAGCCGGTATTAGCGTTAAAAAAACCGCACCGGTTGATGTTGGGCGGAAACTTCAGTCCGGCACGGTCGCCTCGTGGCTTCCCAAGGATCCCCGGTTCATGGAAACAGCTTTTTCGCTAGAAAAAGGGACGACAAGCGATCTGATCGAAACGGCCGAGGGCGGGTATTTCATAGTACGGGTGGATGACCTAATCGAAGCCGCCAAGCTCCCGCTGGATCAAGTCCGGGCAAAGGTTGAGACGGCATGGAAGATCAACAAACTGAATGAAATCGCGAAAAAGACGGCTGAAGAAATCCGCGATGCAGCCAAAGGTGGCACTCCGCTGTCGGAGGCCGGTAAGAAACACAACCTAATCATGAACGTCAGCAAGCCCATGTCACGCTTCGGCACAGGCACCGACACAAACATCCCGCGCGCTTTGTTACCCCAACTCTTCAAGGCCAAAACCGGTGCCATTGTATTTCAGCAGACCAAAGAGGGGTTCGCGGTTGCCCGCCTACTGAATATTCAGAATAATCCGCCTGCCGTGGATGATACCGACTTCAAACGGCTACAAGAAACCCTTACCAGCGCAATCGCTAACGATGTGCTGTCGGAGTATACCCGCGCACTGCGGAACGAGTATTCCGTGTCGATTAACCAGACCGGACTTGAAGCATATTTTTCCAGCGAAGGTTATGGGAGATCAGCACGGTAGCGATAATAGACCAACGTAAAACCAAGAAAACGGGACCGGCGGAGTCAAACCTCTACCGTCCCGCAGCTCCGATTAAAGTTTAAAAATACCGATCCCGTCATCCCTACTTTCGCGCGACGGTGGCGGCGTGTTTACAATCTCTTGGAGCGCCCGGGGGTCAGCCATCACCACCGACGTCTCGACCTGCCGGTCTGGAATGTCCCAGTAATGGCGAAGTAACCGGTTTTTTTCGCCGTCGTCCACGAGGCAGAAATCATGTTTTTCATAAAACCGAACTGCCCAACGCGCGGCCTTCCACGTGCCGATGAGCACCGGCCGCGGCGCATAATCGATCAAATGCGCAAGCAATTCTGACCCGATGCCACGGTGTTGGAGATTGGTTCGAACATATGCATGGCGAATAAGAATAACGTTATCTACCGGCTGAACCCCCATCACGCCGACAAGGCTACCGCCTTTTTCCGCGCCGGAAAACGACACACCATCCGCGATTTCGTGACGCAACTCGTCCGCTGACATATAGGGTTCTTTCCAGCGGTCCTCTGGTATTATTCCTCGATAGGCTCCAGCGCCGTCATTGACTATGGAAAGGACCTGATCGAGATCGGCGACGTTGCAGGGGCGTATCAAAGCAAAGCCTTATAGAAAAATTGGGAGGTTCAGGTTATTCTAAATGTTTGACTCCGCGCTAGCCTTTTTCGACTAGGGTGCTTTCCAAAGCTTGTAGAGTCAAAGCAACCCTAACTCTGTTCTCTTGGCTTACTGACCAAGGCCTGATTAGTCAGCCGGCTTGGTGAGGTAATGAACTACTCACGCTGGAAATGAACGATCTCGGAGGTCACGCATACAAGTAAAGCCCCCTCGGTTTGATGAAGACAGAGATCGTCTCAAATCAGACGTCTCTGGTTAGAAAGATGGGTACCCAATTTTTACTTTCGAACATTTTTGTTCCAAGCGCCTAAATTGCATTATTCAACCAGATCATTGCTGCGCCCTTTAAAAAAGAGTTGGTGTGAGAAATCCAATTACCTGACGAATAACACCCTCACCAATCGGACAGATTTTTTCAACAGGTAGTAAATATCTAAAACTCTTTTTTTTGAAAAATTGGGGGAAACTGCGACGCTATGATTTAATTGGGTTTCGGAGGGAATAATAATTGACAGCCCCCGCAACCCACGCACTCCTAAAAAACGCAAAATTGCTGGACCTGTCGGAACACCGCGTCCAGAAATTATCGCTCAAGCGCTCAATCCCTAACGCTGATCAAAGTCCATACGAACTAGTTTCGGCATTGCAGGGCTATTTCCGATACCTCCGCGAACGCTCACTAGAGGTCGAGCTAATCTCCGCCGATCCTTGAACTTTAGCCCGCCTAATCGTTGGCGCAAACCCGATCAAGAGATAGGTTGTCGCCCGTGATCTGAGATTCACACGCGCTCGTCAAGATCAAATCCTTGTTCGCGAAATGCTAACATCACGACCTTACTCAAAGGATTCTTTGGCGGTCACATCCCGATTGCAGACCCTTATTCTGCGCCGCCTCTTGCGTCGCGTCCTTTTTGGTTTGGCCTTGCCGACAAGACTGATAGTTGCCTTGGCTGTGCAGGCAGTGAGAGGGATCCGACCACCTTGGCCCGCAAAAATTGGTCAATCTTCTACACCAGAAAATTCTGTCTCACCAACACTCCTATTAATTAAAGTAGCTTACGGGCCGAAACCGTTTTCACAGCGTGCGATCAGAGAAGACATGTAATATCCGGGCCAGACTCCGGCGAGGCGCGCGCATTAGTGTCGGCGGACATCCGCTGGCCGTGGGGGAGACCGCGCGGAGCTGTATATGTCGGCGGAAACCGCGGGCGTTCTTTGACAAAAGCCACCCACGGTGACGCGATGGAAAAGTTATCAACCACCGATCCGGGCAACTTGCATCGAGAGCCGGGACAATACATATCCAACGTGTATGTGTTCATTAGGCCAAGAAAGGCGAGGCGAGTATTGCCAGGCAAGGCCGTCGATGGAGAGGACGGAGCACTCGCCGGTAGGGCGTCTAAGAACAATATCCGGAAGGCCAATTTATGCCCGGTTCGCCCAAGTACAGCAAAAGATTTACGTTATGGACGCCTCAAATTTTTTGACCTCGAACACTGCTAGGACCACTTCCCGGAAGGCAGATGCGACGGATATTTCCAACAACTTACAGGCGAGAAAACTGTCACAAAGTACAGGCAAGGCAGGACAAAAAGAGGGTGGGTGAGAACCCGTACTCGGGCCGAAGCGCTGGACGTCCGCGGTTATGCGCTTGCGGAGTTTACGCTCCTAAATATAAACGTTAATCGAATAGCAAAAAGGATTCCAATTAAACAATTAACTAAGCGAGAAGAACCGACTCACGAGCCAATCTCTCGACGCCAATTGCCCCGCCGAAATAGCGGCCGATCCGTTAAATCGTGGCGGCGTTAACCTTCATCCCCGATTCAGCTACCGAAAGTTTGCTATTAAGTTCCCTTGCACAATCAGCACCGGTATCATCATCGATCATTACCTTTTCCACGTTTCCATATGCTTCTGCTGGGACTGCCCCCGGCCCGAAATAGATCACTGCCGCTAGAAGCGCCAGCCCACAAAATACTGCCTTTGAAATATCGAACTTTGTCGTACTCCAGTAGGATATGATGGATGTCGAGCCGCACATGTTGCATAAGGTCAAGCGTTTTGCGGCTGTGGCGCAGGGACCACCGAAGCAGGGCGATATCTGATTTCTACTTGATGGATAAAACATGACGACAACAAATTCATTTCTTCTCGATGACGTCCCACCCATGGGGATCTACGAAACGCTGTATGCGTTTGCGGACTCTTATGGGCAGTTTATGGGCACCGAAGGCACCCATCCATGGTCACAGGGTTTTCCATTGACCACCCCATTGGAGAAATTCAACGGACCGGATTTGCCGGCGGCTGTCGATGTCACATGGGAAGACCGGTTTTATCCGAAAGCGTGGGGCCATCCCCTGCTACGCGAGGCCATAGCCGGCTACTACAACACGTATTATGGCTCAAGCATCACGCCGGATAACGTAATGATTTTTGCTGGCGGTCGACCGGGTCTTTACTCCGTGCTTTCTTTCCTGAAGAAAGACATTCAGATTCGTATTGGCAATGTCGAGTGGCCGGCATACCTGGATATTCTGACGCAGACGAGTTGCGACTGGAAAACTGTTGCGATGACGCCGGAGAATAACTTTCATCCTACCAATGCAGAGTATTTCGATCGCGCCGGTTTGAATCACAAGACTCAATTGTTCCCGGTGATCTCCAACCCTAGCAATCCAACCGGGCAAACGCGGGCTGCCGATGAACTGCAAGAACTCATGCAGATGGCGGAGGCGCCGCAAAACGGAATTCTATTGGATGAGGCCTACGAGATGTATCACTCGCCGTCGGTTAGTGGTTTGCAGTATGTGAATGACCTCGACAATTCCAATGTGTTTCTCTCGGGCGCGTGTACCAAGGGCTTGCAGTGTCCGGGCATTCGCATCGGCTGGATTATTGCGTCGAAGAAAAACATTGAGATGCTTTCGAACTTCAGCTCTTTCGGCATGGGCGGTGTTTCGCATCCGAGCCAGCTGTATGGAGTGCTGTTGTTTGAGCCGAAGCGTGTTGAGCAACAACGCAGAGCGGTAGAGGAACACTACAACTGGCAGCGGCAACGCTACGGCGAAGCCTTCGAGAAGATAGGTCTGAAAGTATTCACCGGTGATGGTGGGTTTTACCACTGGGTGCAGTTGCCGGAAGGATTGAACTCCGATGGGCTGAACAAGCGCCTCTACAAACGCGGAGCAGCGATATTGGCCGGTCGGGATTGTGACATGGGCAGGCCGCATTCAAAGGACCCGGCGTACGAGAGTCCCTATATGGATATGTTCCGCTTCAGTTTCGGGCCGTTATTGCCCAAAACGTTTGAAAGCGATATTCAGTTGATGGCCGACGTGCTGGAAGAGTACAAGGTGGACGTAGCGAACGTTAATGCTAATTTCTGACAGCGAAAAACGGACATTCGCCTTGCTGCGAAATGAAAATTTTGAGCCGCCTCGACCTATCCTCTGGTGTAATGAGGTAATCAGGTTTTCCGCTACTCTAGGGCCTCTCGTGGATCAAAATGTAATAAACGTCGACTTTCACATTTCGTAGTGTTCGCGGGGCTAAAAATTTCTACCTACTGGGCACCTAAATATCTAAAAGACACTTTTCTAAAGTAAGCATACTCTTAAAAGCAGCGTCTTGCGTCAGTACGAACCGCCAAGCGGCGACGACAGAGCCAAAATCGCGCGCCCTGATCATGCTCAATTTGTGATTTTATGGTTAACAAATGGCTACGACTAAATAGCCGCTGCCATAAAACCGTTTCGTGCAGAACGGTTTGCGCGTATTAACGCTCTTCGCCAAGGTGTTCTATAAACGCATTAATTGAGATACCAGAACGAGGAGTTGATGGACTTCAAAAGCATACTTGCCCTTGCTGCCGACGGGGCGGAGTTCAATCGCGAGCAGGCTGAAACCGCTTTTGACATCATTATGTCAGGAGATGCCACGCCTGCGCAGATTGGTGCCTTTTTAATGTGTCTACGCATGCGAGGTGAAACGGTCACCGAAATCGCAGCGGCGGCATCGGTAATGCGGGCCAAGGCGATCAAGGTCCCGGCCCCCTCGAATGCGATTGATATCGTCGGCACCGGCGGCGACGGCAGTGGCACCCTGAATATTTCCACCGGGTCTGCGTTGACCGTGGCGGGTTGCGGTATCCCGGTTGCCAAGCACGGGAACCGTGCGCTGTCGTCCAAGTCGGGAGCGGCAGACGTGCTGATGGCGCTCGGCGTCAATATCGATGCCGATATGAGGCTGATCGAGAAATCTATCGCTGATGCCAAAATAGGCTTCATGATGGCGCCGCGCCATCACAGTGCCACACGCCACGTTGCCGGACCTCGGGTCGAACTTGCGATCCGCACTGTTTTCAACATGCTGGGGCCGCTCTCGAACCCGGCGATGGTGAACCGACTGATGGTCGGTGTTTTCGCCCCAGAATGGGTCGAACCGGTTGCCCATGTGCTGCGCGAGCTTGGCGCTGAGCGCGCCTGGGTGGTTCATGGCGAAGGCGGTCTGGACGAACTCGCCACTACCGGCTCGGCAAGCGTCGCTTCGCTTGAAAACGGCAAGATCGAAATGTTCGAAGCCACGCCGGAAGATGCGGGCCTACCCCGCTGCGATATCCAAGAGATCAAGGGCGGAGATGCGGAATTCAATGCCGCCGCGCTGACCGCCCTGCTCGCGGGCGAACCGAGCGCCTATCGCAACACAGTTCTTTTCACGTCCGCCGCCGCACTCCTTGTAGCCGGCAAGGCCGGGAGCCTGACAGATGGCGTAGCGATTGCAGCGGCCAGTATCGATGACGGAAAAGCCCGGGCCGCGCTTGACCGGATGATCGAGATTTCGCACGAAGTCATCGTTGAGGAAGAGGATAAAAACGGCGATGAGTAACGCCCTGACCCAAATCTGCGCCGACAAACGCGATCATGTCGTCGCCTCAAAAGCCCGGAAGCCGCTCGCCGATGTCGAGGCGGCGGCGAAGGAATCCGGCGCACCGCGCGGGTTCTACAAAACGCTGAAATCGGCAGCCGATGCGGGCTGCTACGGATTAATCGCCGAGGTCAAAAAGGCATCACCCAGCAAAGGGCTGATCCGGGCGGATTTCAACCCGCCAGAGATCGCCCGGGCGTACGAACGCGGCGGTGCGACCTGCATGTCGGTGCTCACCGATACCCCCTATTTCAAGGGCGAGGATGCGCATTTCGTGGCCGCCCATGGCGCGGTCTCGCTGCCGGCGATCCGCAAGGACTTCATGATCGATCTTTACCAAGTCCCGGAAGCCCGCGCGCTCGGCGCAGATTGTATCCTGCTGATCCTAGCCGCTCTCGATGACGGGCTTGCGATAGAGCTTGAAGCCGCGGCAACCGACTGGGGCATGGATGTTCTAATCGAGGTCCATGATGCGGAAGAGCTGGAAAGGGCGATGAAGCTGAACTCTCCCCTGCTCGGCATCAATAACCGGAACCTGAAAACCCTGGAGACCGATATTGAAACCACCCGACAGCTCGCGCCCTTAGTCATTAATGCAGACCGGCTGTTGGTCAGCGAAAGCGGGCTTTATACGCCGGAAGACCTCTCATCCATGTACGATTCTGGAGCCCGGTGCTTCCTGATTGGTGAATCTCTGATGCGCCAGGATGATGTTGAGGCGGCAACCCGCGAATTGCTATCTAGCCAATACCGGCATCGGGCGGCGGAATAATGGCAAAGCTAACCCATATCGGGGATGATGGCGAAGCTCGCATGGTTGACGTGTCCGACAAAGACATCACCGACCGGACCGCAACAGCACTCGGCACCGTGCTAATGGCGCCTGAAACGCTGAAACTAATCATCGACGGCACCGTCAAGAAAGGCGATGTGATCTCCGTTGCCCGGCTCGCCGGGATCATGGCAGCTAAGCGGACGTCCGACCTTATTCCATTGTGCCACCCGCTGGCCCTGAACAAGGTCGATGTGGATCTGACCTGCGATCCGGCGCGAAACGCCGTCGATATCGTGGCGACCTGCCGCGTCAGCGGCCGCACCGGGGTTGAGATGGAAGCTCTAACCGCGGTTTCAACCGCAGCTCTGACAGTCTATGATATGTGCAAGGCGGTCGACCGCTCGATGCAGCTCACCAATATCCATCTAGTTCACAAGGCCGGTGGCAAGTCCGGCGAGTTCCAGGCCGACGCACAGTCATGACGGGGAAGGACCTACTGCCCGTCGCCGACGCGCAACAACGCATCATTGATGCGTTTGAACCACTGCCAGCAGAACAGATTTCGCTCTCCGACGGGCTGGGCCGCGTTCTTGCCCGGGATGTTGCTTCGCGCCGCGATCAACCGCCGATGGCGATCTCGGCGATGGACGGCTACGCGGTACGGGCCGCCGATGTTACTTCCCTGCCCGCGTCGCTCAACGTTATTGGCTACGCACCCGCGGGACATGCCTTTGACGGCGCCGTTGCTCCAGGCGACGCCGTGCGCATCTTCACCGGAGCACCAATCCCAGACGGCGCCGACACAATCGTTATTCAGGAAAATACCGAGCAATTCGGCGAAGTCGTCCGCGTGATGGATGGCGCCGCGCCAGTGGGGAGATATATCCGCCCCCCCGGGCTTGATTTCGCCACAGGCGATCTCCTGCTACCGCGTGGCAAAGTGTTGACCGCGCGCGATGTCGGGCTGTCGGCGGCAATGAATGTGCCGTGGCTCAGCGTTCACCGCAGACCGCGAATTTCTATCTTGGCTACCGGCGACGAGATCGTCATGCCGGGAGATCCGATAGGACGTGACCAAATCGTCAGTTCTAACGCACTGTCGCTTGCCGCCTTTATCACCGCCCAAGGCTGCACGCCACTCGACCTTGGCATCGCGCCGGACGAAGAACATGGCCTGCGGGCGCTGGCGGCCGGCGCACGGGGCAGCGATATCCTTGTCACGACGGGTGGTGCATCAGTGGGCGATCACGACCTAGTTCAGAGCGTTCTCGGCGACATCGGGCTAGAAATCGATTTTTGGCGGATCGCAATGCGGCCCGGCAAACCATTAATGTTCG
>MDTB01135036.1_pt1 | contig 17870 bp, 17 predicted proteins | sample 811161 | NCBI WGS metagenome assembly MDTB01 (sample SAMN05326650, study PRJNA326480) | marine metagenome | isolation source: seawater | place: Mediterranean Sea | collected 2009
ACTTTTAGTTACCTATACTTCTAGCCCGGGTGGTGGAATTGGTAGACACAAGGGACTTAAAATCCCTCGCCAGCAATGGCGTGCCGGTTCAAGTCCGGCTCCGGGTACCACTGCATTTATAAACATTAATAGATGATGTATTCATAGATCAAAAATATTTAGTAGTTGTGGCATCAATTTTTTTTACTTTTTCTTCATCTAAAGAAACAAACTTAGCTAAAAAAAATATACAATGATCCTTATGGAAAGCAGCCATAGCCACAATAATATTGATGAAATAGACTTTAAAGAACTTTTTAAAATTCTTTGGGACGGTAAACTAATTATTCTATCAACTACAGGTATATTTGCTTTACTTACAATACTATACAGCTTGAGCCTACCAAATATATATCAATCTAACGCCCTTTTAAATCCAGTTGAAGGCTCAGGACAAATGAGTAATGGACTTGGAGGTTATAGCACTATTGCAAATTTAACAGGCCTTAATTTGTCAACTACTAACTCTGATAGTAATGCAGCTAAAGCTTTAAAAAAAATAAATACTCTTAGTTTTTTTGTTGAAAATATTTTGCCAAATATTTTTCTCCCAGATCTAATAGCTGTAGATTCATGGGATCCAGCTATCAATAAGATTATTTATAATAAAGATATCTATAATGATGAATTAAAATCTTGGGTGCAAAACTCAAAAACCAAATTAGCAATAACATCACCTCAGAGCGCTTATCTGGTTTTTCTTCAAAATAATTTAGTTTTTTCTTCTGATCTAGAAACTGGTTTTATTACTATTGGTATTAAACATCAGTCACCATATATAGCCAAGGAATGGACTGAAATAGTTATAGATCAATTAAATGATTTTTACAGAAAAAAAGATAAAGCAGAGGCACAAATTTCTATCAACTTTTTAAATCAACAAATAGCTCAAACAAACTTTACTGAAATTAAAGAAGTAATTGCTCAATTGATACAAAATAAAACACAACAACTTGCCCTTGTTGAGTCTGGAAAATTTTATGTTTTTGAATACCTAGATCCTCCAGCTGTTATGGAAAGAAAGTCAGAACCAAGGCGAGCTATGATTACAATTCTAGGAACAATTATTGGTGGGTTTTTTGCTGTTTTAATTGTCATTCTTAGAAAATATTCCTTTAAGTAATAATTTTTAATATGAATAACATAGGTTAAATTTCATGAAGAAAAAAGCACTAATTACTGGTATAACAGGTCAAGATGGATCTTATTTAGCTGAGTTTTTGTTAAAAAAAGATTATGAAGTTCATGGAATAAAACGAAGATCTTCTTCTATCAATACGCAACGTGTTGATCAAATATATCAAGATCCTCATCAAGAGGATATTAATTTTGTTCTCCATTATGGCGACTTGACTGACTCATCAAATATAACGCGTATTTTGCAAGAAGTTCAACCTGACGAAGTATACAATCTCGGTGCTCAATCGCATGTAGCTGTTTCATTTGAATCTCCTGAATATACCACTGAAGTTGATGCTCTTGGCGCTTTAAGGTTATTGGAATCAATTAGACTTCTTAACCTAGAAAAAAAAACACGTTTCTATCAAGCTTCAACTTCTGAATTATATGGTTTAGTTCAAGAAATACCTCAAAAAGAGACAACACCATTTTACCCCAGGTCTCCATACGCAGTTGCTAAGTTATACGCATATTGGATAACAGTTAATTATCGAGAAGCATATGGCATGTATGCTTGCAATGGTATTTTATTTAACCATGAATCACCAAGACGAGGAGAAACATTTGTTACAAGAAAAGTTACAAGAGGTTTGGCAAGGATATCTCAAGGCATAGAAAAATGCCTTTACATGGGTAATTTAGATTCTTTAAGAGACTGGGGTCATGCTAAAGATTATGTTGAAATGCAATGGTTAATGTTACAACAAGATGTGCCCGAAGATTTTGTTATTGCAACTGGTGTTCAATTCACAGTCAGAGAATTTATTAATCTTGCATGGAGTTATTTTGATAAGACAATTAGATGGGAGGGTGAAGGCAAAGATGAAAAAGGGTATGACTCAGATTCAGGAAATATAATAGTTGCAGTTGATCCTCGTTATTACAGACCTGCAGAAGTTGAAACGCTTTTAGGAGATCCTACAAAAGCAAAAGAAAAGTTAAAATGGGTTCCAAAAATTACTCTAGAGGAAATGATAATTGAAATGATGGAAAGTGATGTAAAAGATGCTAAACGAGAATCTTTGTTAACACAACACGACCTATAATTTAAATAGCATTGATATATAAATTTGTTGAATGAATTTAAATGACAAAATTTTCATAGCTGGTCATCAGGGCATGGTTGGCTCAGCTATTATTAGACAATTAAAATCTCGAGGGTTTTGTAACTTACTAACCCGTACCCGTGATGATTTAGACCTTACCGATCAATTAAAAGTAGATAATTTTTTTAATAAAGAGAAACCAGATTATGTAATTCTTGCGGCTGGAAAGGTTGGAGGCATTCATGCAAACAATATATATCCAGCAGATTTTATTTATACGAATCTAATGATAGAAGCTAATGTGATCAAGTCATCCTACGTGGCAAATGTAAAGAGATTGCTTTTTTTGGGTAGCACATGTATTTATCCTAAATTAGCACAACAACCAATGCCTGAAGATGCTTTGCTTAGCGGCATCTTAGAAGAGACTAATGAGCCTTACGCTATCGCTAAAATTGCTGGAATAAAGCTTTGTGAATCGTTCAATAGACAACATGGTACAGATTTTCGTTCAGTTATGCCAACAAATTTATATGGAATGAATGACAATTTTCATCATGAAAACTCTCATGTAATACCTGGTTTAATGAGTCGTTTTCATGAAGCAAAAATTAATAATTTTTCAGATATAAAAGTATGGGGTTCTGGTAAAGCAAAGCGGGAGTTTCTTTATGTAGATGATATGGCCGAAGCTTCTTTGTTTGTTTTAGAATTAGATAAAAAAATTTATGATGCAAATACAAAACCTATGCTTTCTCATATTAATGTTGGTACAGGTACTGACATATCTATTAATGAGTTAGCAGAGATAATGAAAAAAATAACAGGCTTTAAAGGTAGCATATCTTTTGATTCATCAAAACCAGACGGTTCTCCAAGAAAGTTAATAGATGTATCTCGTCTATCCCATATGGGCTGGAACCACAAAACAAATCTCAAAGACGGACTTGCTAAAACATATGAATGGTATTTAAAAAATGTATAAACTAATTTTAAAACTTTTTACATTTCTTGATAACAAGCAGCGTAGAAGGTTTTATGTACTTCAAATTTTAGTTATTTTAATGGGATTTGCAGAAGTTATTGGCGTTGCATCGATTGTACCTTTTATGAGCTTAGTTGGCGATACAAGTCAGCTACAACAAGATAATTTTGTCTCTCAAGTATATCAAGCTACCGGCATTGCAACTGAGGAAGAATTTATATTTCTTTTAGGAATTGGCGTACTAATAGTGCTTACGTTTTGTGCAATAATTTCAATGATCACTGCATGGAGGCTTTCAATGTTTGCGAATGTAGTAGGGTCAGAAATCGCAGATAAGCTTTATACTTATTACCTTAAACAAAATTGGCTATTTCATGCATCAGGAAGTAGCGCAAAATTAACCAAACAAATTGCTAATGAGACCTTACGTGTAACAAACAATATTCTTACTCCACTTTTATTAATGAATTCAAAGATAGGGCTCATAATAATTATGATTATTGCTATTTTTATTTATGATCCATTAGTGGCTATAGTTGGCTCATTATTTTTTGGAGCGGCTTATTTTATTCTTTATAGTCTCGTTAGAGCTCGCTTACTCCATAATGGAAAAAGTATATCTAATGTAACTGAGCAGCGCTTTAGCCTAATGAATGAAGGCTTTGGTGGAATAAAAGATATATTACTTTTAGGAAGAGATGATGATTTTATAAATCGCTTTCATCAGTCTGGCCAAAAACTTGCTTATAGTATGGGAAATAATGTTACTTTAAGCTTAGTCCCTCGTTATTTTATGGAACTGGTTGCTTTTGGCACAATAATTGGTCTTTTATTATACTTAATGAATAACTATCAAAGTGATCTCAGTAAGGTTCTGCCTATAATTTCTGTCTACGCACTTGCATGTATTAAATTATTGCCAGCATTTCAACAAGTTTATAATAGTACTGCAAATATAAAAGGTAATATTGCCGCACTTGAATCAATCCAGAAAGACCTTGAGAGCGCAATGCAAAAGGAAATTAATCTAAATAATACAAAGCATGAATATTTAATTCCCAAAGATGAAATATCTTTAGAAAACATAACTTTTACTTATCCTGAAAAAGAAAAAGCAGTAATTGAGTCTTTAAACATTTTGATACCAGCAAACAATGTTGTTGGTATTGTTGGATCATCTGGCTCTGGTAAATCAACAATCATTGATATTTTAATGGGTTTGATTGAGCCAAATAATGGTAATCTGAAAGTTGATAATGTAGTAATCGATAATGAGAATATCAGACAATGGCAAAATACTATTGGTTTTGTTGCTCAAAGTATCTTCCTATCAGATGGAACAATTGCTGAAAATATAGCATTTGGAATACCTAAGAATGATATTAATCAAAAGCAGGTTATTCAAGCCTTAAAACAGGCTCATCTTTATGAATTAGTTCAAGGTCTTGAATATGGGATTGATACTTTAGTTGGTGAGAGAGGGGTTAAGCTTTCAGGAGGACAAAGACAACGAATAGGTATTGCAAGAGCTCTTTATCATAAAGCTGAAGTTCTTGTATTTGACGAGGCAACTAGTTCGCTTGATGGCGTAACTGAAAAAATGATTATGCAAGCAATACAAAATTTTAAAGGGCTTAAGACCATAATTTTAATTGCTCATCGCCTTAAGACTGTTCAAAAATGTGATCAAATATTCTTTATCGAAAATGGACAAGTTGTTGATAAAGGAACCTTCAACGATTTGCTTAAAACAAATAGTAACTTTAAAAGAATGGCTGAACATTCATAGCAAATAAATTGAAAAAAAATAATCTTCTAATCATTTGCATTAATATTAAAGATACAAATAAAATTAATGAATTAGATTTATCAAAATATAAAAAAATAATTGTTGCTTCTAATGATTATAAAGTTCATAAATATTGCAATAAGTTAAATTCAATTCATAGGGTGATTTTTCTTAATAAGAGCATTTCATATCCAAGGGTATCTAGTAATGTCATTGAGATAATAGAACATGTGAATACTTATCTTGGTGAAGTTTCAAAACTAGGCTTCTTCCACAGGGATGAAATATTTTGGAACTACCTTGTAGAAGGTGGTTATACAACGCAAAGGGTTCAAGATATATTATTATCAATTGAGAGTGCAATCATGGTTTTAGATGAAAACACCATCAATGAAGTAATTACAATAGGCAAAGATAGTTCAAATATAATAAAGATTTACAAAATTATTTCAGCGAAAAAATCCCTTGAAATAAGATCATACGACTCAAAGGTTATTATAAATAAATCAAAAATAAAAGATATTTTAAGACCAATCTATTTCTTATTAAGAGCACTAATTTGTAAATTTACATCGAAGAAAATTGACTATGCTAATTTAAAAAACTTAATTATATTTCAAATATTTGGAAGCAGTCAGAAACATATTCAAAATGCTATTTTCTCTCAAGATGAGTTTCAAAAAAAAGGTTATAGTCCTCTAAATTTAATCTGGGGAAATACAAGAGAAGTTAGGAAACTAAATAAGAAAGGTTATAAGACTCTAGCCATCGAGTCTTATTTAAATTATTACGATATTATTATGAGCTTCTATAAGACATTATTGGTTCTGATAAAATCTAGGACTCTGAAGAAATTATTTTATAATCCAATACCTTTTCTTATAAAAATATTGATATTACAGATATGGTATATGCAAGCATTTTTCAATATTTATATACAGATGGACCAGAAAACTATAGATACAGACGCGCAGCAAACAGATTTGCTTCAAATAATTTAACTAATCTAGTTGCTATAAGATATAGTGAACCAAAATTTTTCAATTTCTCAACAATACTTCCAAATGCCATAAAAGATGAATATCTAAAGTTTGATTATAATGTGGGATTAGTTATTCCAGATTCTTATGTTGAGTTTAATTTCAAAAAAAACTATGACTTTTTAAGTAATAATTTTATAAGATTTGTACCTAATGAAATTGTGAAAAAATATTTGGTTCAGGAATTGAATTTGCTGGAAACCAAAGTAATTAAATTTGGCGCTGGAAGATCGCATACTCATTTTCAAAAACTAAAAAGTCTTTCAAAAATAGAGTCAAAGAAAAAAATTGGTATAAGAAAGAATTATGATATGTACATTCTTGCTAACTATAGCGGATCAATGGATGGCATTGAATCAATAGAAGAAATCGTTTTACTTTTAAGTACTTTAATAGAACATGCCAAGAACAATCAAAATATAGCTCTTATCATCAAACCCCATCCTTCAGCTGATCTTGATATCTTAAAGGAGTTAATTGAAGATAAGTCAGAAAATATTTATTTAATTGATAAAAAATTACCACCTGATGATGCTCTTAATATTGCGGATGTGATGTTCTGTAAATTTACCACCATGGGTATAGAGGCAATGGTATATGATGTTCAAATTGTATCTATGTTGCTTGACAACGAAGATATATTTAAAGTGTTTGGAGAAGCTGCAGAATACATTTATTGTAAAGAGGATTTAACTAATTTCTTAAAAAATACCTTGCAATCGAAAGATACTTTCATTGAGTGGAAAAACTCATATGCTGAAAAAAGAAAAAAATTTATTTCAGAGTATTATCCGAAGATAGAAAAAACTTCTGCTAAAATCATACAAGAAACTATATCAAGAAATATCACTTCATCAATAAAATGATGTTTGTATAAAAATAGATGCTTAAAATAATGATTTATAGAAGAAATTTATGAAATATTTAGATCGTATACTTAATGAAAATGGAGAAGTGCTTGCAATTATTTTAAGAGAAAAATATAGCCAAAATGGTATTGAGTTTTTTACGCCTGATGACTTCCCTCAGCAGCTTGGTTATATGAAGCACAAAAAAGGCCATAAAATAAAACCTCATTTACATAACAAAGTTGAGAGAACTGTTAATTTTACATTTGAAGTACTTTTTATAAAGTCAGGAGTGGTAAAAGTTAATTTCTATAATCTTAATAAAGAGCATCTTGAAAGTAATATCCTTAATAAAGGCGATGTAATTTTGTTAGCATTTGGAGGTCATGGATTTGAAATCATAGAAGATGCTGAAATGATAGAAGTTAAGCAAGGACCTTATGCTGGCGATGATGATAAAACTAGATTCGATTCCCTTGTAGAGTAATAGAAAATGGAAAGCAAACCTCCAATCCCAGTAAACACACCAATTTTTAATGGTAATGAGAAAAAGTATTTAAATGAATGTATAGATACAGGATGGATAAGTAGTGAAGGGCCTTTTGTCAAAAAATTTGAAGAGGAAATGGCTTCCTATGTAAATAGAGGTTTCGCAACAGCATGTTCAAATGGAAGTGCTGCCCTTGATATAGCAGTAGGGGCATTAGAGTTAAAAGAAGGTGATGAAGTTATTATGCCATCATTTACAATAATATCTTGTGCTCAATCCCTTGTTACTCGAGGTATAAAACCTGTACTTATTGATTGTGATTACCAAACTTTTAACATGAAAGTTGAAGATATAGAATCAAAAATATCATCTAGAACTAAAGCTATTATGATTGTTCATATTTACGGATTAAGCGTAGATCTTGATTCAGTTCTTTCACTTGCAATAAAATATAATCTAAAAGTTATAGAAGATGCTGCCGAAATGTTAGGCCAAGAATATAAAGGAAAAAAATGTGGAACCTTTGGAGATATAAGTACATTTAGTTTTTATCCAAATAAACATATAACTTCTGGCGAAGGAGGAATGGTTTTGACAAATGATAAGAATCTCGATGATAGAGCTAAAAGTTTAAGAAATTTATGTTTTACGAAAGATAGATTTATTCATGACGAAATTGGTTATAACTATCGTATGACCAATATGCAAGCAGCAATTGGTGTGGCTCAATTAGAACAAATCGAAGACATGGTAATTAAGAAAAGATTTATAGGCGATACATATAATGAATTACTAAAAGATATAGATTCTATAAACTTACCTATGACTATGACAGATTATTGTGAAAATATATATTGGGTATATGCAATTACATTAAAAGATAGTTTCAAGAAAACAGCTAAACAAGTTATGCATGAATTAGGTGAATATAAGATAGGCACGAGACCTTTTTTCTTTCCGATGCATCAACAACCTGTTTTTAATAAAATGGGGCTTTTTTTAGATAACAATTTACCAAATAGTGAAAGACTTTATAACAGAGGCTTTTATATACCAAGTGGATTGGCATTAACTGGCAATCAAATGAAAGAAGTGTCAGATGCCATGCATGAGGTGCTTAAATGATAAATTTTTTAAAAAAATACATAAAAAAAATTAGGGATTTACTTACTAGAAATTCAATTATCGAGGGAGAAAAGTACAAGATTCTAATGGGAAGAATTTTATCAAATCAAATAAAAAATAAAGAATTTCAGTTAAATTCTATACATGATGTTGAATTTAGCGTTTTTTCTCAATTTGGTGATGATGGCATTATACAATGGCTAATTCAAAATTTAGAAATACCAAATAAAACCTTTATCGAATTTGGAGTTGAGGATTTTAGCGAATCAAATAGTAGATTTTTAATGATGAATAATTACTGGTCTGGTTTTGTTATGGATGGGTCTGAATCAAATATAAATATTTTAAAATCTTCATATTATTACTGGAAGTATGGATTAAACGCCAAAGCTGTATTTATAAGTAAAGAAAATATTAATAACTTGATTCAAGATCAAAAATTTAATAGAGAAGTGGGTTTGTTGCACATAGACTTGGATGGCAATGATTATTATATATGGAATGAAATTAATGTGATCGATCCTATTATAGTAATTGCAGAATATAATGGTATTTTTGGAAAAGATAGGCCTCTTTCTGTCATATATGATAAGAATTTTAATAGAAATGATGCGCATTATAGCAATCTCTTATTTGGTAGCTCTATAAAGAGTCTGTATCAATTAGCTGATGAAAAGGGATATTCTTTTATTGGATGCAATAGTGGAGGAAATAATGCTTATTTTGTTCGAAAAGACAAGCTAAATGATATTGTAAGATCAGTATCTTTAGAAGATGGTTTTATTGAATCTCAATATAGAGAATCACGTAATGAAAACGGCAACTTATCCTTTTTAAATAAGATAGAAGCAAAAAGTCTTTTGAAAGGCACCCCTGTTTATAATACAGAAACACAAGAAATAGAAAAATTTTAGGTAAAAGCTTATGAACCAATTTGGCGATCTATATTCAAAATACTACGATTTGCTCTATACCGATAAAGATTATGATGGTGAGGTCAAGTATGTGCATAATTTGATAACAGATAATAGTAACGATGCACAAACTATACTGGATATGGGTTGTGGTACAGGCATTCATGCAGATTTACTATCTAATAAGGGTTATAAAGTTCATGGAATAGATTTAAGTGAAGATATGCTTAAGATTGCCAATCAAAAAATAAAAGGAAAAGAAGAAAGACTTCAATTCAACCAATCTAATATTCAAGAATTGAATCTTAATAAAAAGTTTGATGTTGTAGTATCGCTCTTTCATGTTATGAGTTATCAAAATTCAAATATTGAGTTAATTAAAGCATTTGAAGTAGCTAAAAATCATCTAAGTGCTGGCGGTCTTTTTATATTTGACTTTTGGTATGGGCCAGCAGTTCTTACAGATTTACCAATTACAAAGGTAAAAAGACTTGAAAATAATGATATTAAAATTACTAGAGTAGCCGAGTCAAAATTAGTCCCACAAAGCAACCTTACTAAAGTTAATTTTGACGTTTTTATAGAAGATAAAAATAAAAAATTGATTGTTGAAAAAAATGAATCTCATAGTATGAGATATTTTTTTGATACCGAGCTAGAGCTTATTTGTAATAAATCTGGTTTTGAAATAATTAAAAAATATGAATGGATGGGCTCAAAATACCCTGATTTCAAAAGCTGGAATGTCGTATGGGTAGTAAAGAGCTTAACATAGCAGTAATTATTTCTTCTGGTTTAGAGTCTGGGGGTGGGTTTCAATACGAATCTATGGTGTTGAATTTACTCAAGAAATATCATAACGACCAGAACATTTCCCTTCATTATTATGCCCCAAGCACAAAAATAGCAAAAGATTACTCAAACCTTAATTTGGATATTAAGATTTTAAAAGAAAATTTTTTTCAAAAATTATATCGACTATCTTTACAAAATGTTTTTATTCACAGCCTTTTAAGTAAATTAAGAATTAATTACAGCTTTATAGAAAAAAAGCTCTTGAAAGATAAAATAGATTTAATATATTTTTTATCTCCAGATCTTAAGTCTCATGGGCTCACTAATATGCCATTTATATTTACGCTTTGGGATTTAGGACATCTTGACATTATGGAGTTTCCTGAGGTTAGTTATGAAGGTCGTTTTGAATTAAGAGAATTCATTTACTCAAAAAGTTTAAAAAAAGCAATTAAGGTTATCGTTGATTTGGATTATGGAAAACAAAACGCTATTAAGAGATATAATCTTGATGAAAGAAGAGTGGAAGTTTTAAGGTATTTGCCTAGCATAAGAATATCTCAATCAAGCCAAAGCATCGATATAAAGAAAAAATATAATTTAAAAAATGATTTTATTTTTTATCCAGCACAATTTTGGGCACATAAAAATCATATTTTTATACTAAAGGCTATAAAAATCCTAAGAGAAAAAAAATCCTTTGATGTTGACGTAATTTTTTCTGGCTCTGATAAAGGAAATTTAAAATATATACTTCAAAAAGCAGAAGAGTTTGGTGTTGATGATTTAATTCATTATATTGGCTTTGCTCCAAATGATGAAATCCCATTTTTATATAAACAGTCATTAGCTTTGGTAATGCCTACTTATCTTGGGCCAACAAACATTCCCCCTCTTGAAGCATTCTCTTATGAAACTCCTGTATGTTATTCAGATACGCCATTTTTCAGAGAGCAAGTTGGAGATGCGGTATTTTTTATTGACTTAAAAGATCCAAATAGCCTAGTACAAAATATTTTGACCATACAAAATAATAGCGAAATAGTAAAAGATAAGATAATAAAAGGTAAAAAAGTTTTAGAAAGTTGGAATGAGGAAGATTTTTATAATAAATTATTAGATATTTTTAATGGTTACAAAAATATAAGGAATAGTTGGGAATAAATGAATTTATTAATTTGTATTTTCTCTATTCCTAAGTTCTTACTAAGATTATCTTTGTTCGAGATATAAAATGTTAGAAAATAAAAGACGTCAATACTTATCTACTTATTTGATAGTATATATATCATTTATCTTTGCAATAGCAGTTGGTTATGGCTTATATGGCTATGGCCATGATTACTATACAGCATATCAAGGCTCCAATTTAAAATGGGGAGGATTCTTTAGTAGACTTGGTTTTATGATTGCGACCTTGACAATTAATGAGGTTCATCTTGGTGTTCAAATTGTCACTTTTTTACTTGCCTTATCTTCAGGGTTTTTGATAAGAGAACATGTAAAATTTAAAGATAGTTATTCGTTAATTTTTTTTATAACGCTATATCTTATAGCCATTCACACATGGCCAATTATTATGTCCACAAGTAATGCAATGAGGCAGGGCTTAGCAATGTCTTTTATTTTCTTTGCACTAGTTGCTAACTCACGTAAGAATTATTATTGGATGATTTTTTTTTCTATTTGTGCAATTTTTATGCATAGGAGTGGACTTTTTCTTTCTTTAGTCATTACCTTTTCCACCATAATAAATTATTTTTTTGGTAATCTATCTCATGGAAAAAAAGCTATATTATATTTTTCTGTTGGATTAATTCTATTTCTTTTTGCAAATTTTGTTCTTAGATACATTGGCTTGTTGGTATATTCAGGTGATGAAGGATCAAGAATAATTGGAGGAGATTTTAGATGGGCTTTCTTATCAATAAGCTTCATTTATATAATTCTTACTTTTTTATATAGAAATATGCTAGATAATCCTTTTAATTTATCCGTATATTATTTTAGTTTTATCTCACTATCATTTTTAACAAGTGGTTTAAATTGGGAATATGAAAGAATTGGTATGATGATGTTATTTCCTTATATTTTATCATTTGGAATATTACTTAATAGGTCGTCCTATAAGATCTATTTAATATTAAGTTTCATCGCTTTATTATATTTAACTATTTTTATGGGCATGTATGCTGCGTTGAATTAGTTTTAATGATTCTAATCTCTAATTTATAAAAGTTAATGGAGCTAAAATGATTTACTTAATAGTACCGACATTTGGAAGAGTCGATGATACAAAATTTTTTTTAGATTCATTACACAATAGTATTCAAAAAGATTATTTAGTTTTATTGATAGATGATCATCCAAAGAAACCAACTTTAAATGCTTTTAAAAATGAAAAAAATGTAATGATATACCCAACCGAAAAAGAACTCTGGTGGGTAGGTAGTATAAATCTGGGCATTAAATGCTTATATGAAAATTTTAAATTGGAATCTGAGGATATCGTTATTTTTGCAAACAATGACGTCATGGTAGAAAAAAACTGCTTTGATATCCTAGAAGAAGAGTTACAAAAAAATAGATATCAGATTCTTCATCCAAGAACATTTAATCAAGATGGAATTGAGGTATCCAGTGGATCAAAAGTACTTTCCTTTTTTCCATATCTTTCTATGCATCCAAAAGGCTTTAAACAATATAAAAAAGTCATTGACATGGGAACTGCAAGATTCCTAATGATGAGTGGGGGTGTTCTAAGAAAAGTTAAATATGTTAATAAAAATCTAATCCAATATGGCGGAGATAATGACATTACTCTAAGCGCCAAGCGTTTTTATGGAATAAAATCTTACATAATTAGAAATGCAATTTGTAAATTAAATGATACTCAAACAGGCATAAAAAATCATAATATGATATATACAAGGCAACTATATCAAAGCTTTTTTTCTTTAAAATCACCAAACAATATTAAATACAGGTTTATATTTTTTAAAAAGTTTTTTGGTAACGTTGGATCTTTTTTTATAACTCTAAGCCTAACCTTCAATACAATTTTAAAATTTATCATAAAAAAATTATTCTAAAATAGAGATTTTCTAATTTATCTATCAATGCCTAATAAAGTTTAAGCTAATATTTAATATGAAATGCTATTTGGGTTGCGAATATATATTAACTATATTTTAATTAAGTTTAGCTATAAAATTAGAAAAATTTATAACATGGTCTCTATAAAATGGATTTAAAAAGTAAAAAAATATCTGTAATAGGATTGGGATATGTAGGACTACCTTTGGCTGTTGCTTTTGCAGAAAAATTTCAAGTTATTGGCTACGACATTGATCAGTCACGCGTCAAAGATTTAAAATCTGAAAATGATAAAACTCATGAGATTCCAGAATCATCATTAAAATCTATCAAAGATAATATAAGCTATACATCTAGCATCAAAGATATCAAAGATTGCAATATTTTTATAATCACAGTGCCCACCCCAATTGACGATGCTAATCGACCTGATTTAACGCCTCTAATTAAATCGTCTATAGCTGTCGGAAGCGTTTTAAAAAAAGACGATATAGTTATTTATGAATCTACTGTTTATCCAGGTGTTACAAGAGATATATGCGTTCCTGAACTAGAAAAGTCTTCCGGTTTAATTTTTAATAAAGATTTTTTTTGCGGATATTCTCCAGAGCGAATTAATCCTGGTGATAAAAAACACACAGTTACAAATATATTGAAAGTCACTTCAGGATCAACTCCAGAAGTAGCACAAGATATCGATATGCTTTATAAAGAAATAATTATTGCAGGCACGCATTTAGCTTCTAGTATAGAAGTTGCAGAAGCCTCTAAGGTTATTGAAAACACTCAGAGAGATGTAAATATTGCTTTAATCAATGAACTAGCACTTATATTTGACCAGATGAATATTGATACAAATGAAGTTATAGAAGCAGCTGCTACCAAATGGAATTTTATTAAACTATCCCCAGGCCTTGTTGGAGGCCATTGTATTGGTGTTGATCCATACTATCTAAGTTACAAAGCAAAAGAAATGGGATACAAGCCAGATTTAATATTAGCTGCCAGGCAGATTAATAGCGGCATGGGTAAATATGTTGCTGATAAAACTATCAAAGAGATCATAAAGGCAGGAAAGCTTATAAAGGATTCAGAGATATTAATTCTTGGTTTAGCTTTCAAAGAGGATTGTCCAGACATTAGAAATACTAGAGTAGCTGATATTATTTCAGAACTTAAAGATTTTGGCGCCAATATTGATATATATGACCCCCTGGTAAATACAAATCATAATAATCTAAAATATCCTTTGATTTCTGACCCATTAAAATCTAAAAAGAAATATGACGCTATAGTTGTAGCTGTAAGCCATAAACAATTTAAAAAGTATTCTATGGATGATTACTCAGGTTTACTAACTGGCACTAATGTAATCATAGACGTTAAAAATATTGTTAAAGAACCAACCTGGAGATTATAAATTTTTAATCATTCTATAAATATTTTTTATGACTATATTACGCTTGTGCCATGAAAATAATATACCTTCATCAGTACTTTAAATTACCAAGAGAGGCTGGTGGCACACGTTCATTCGATCTGGCATGTGGTTTCTTAAGCTTAGGCCATGAAGTTGAAATGATCACTTCTTCATCTGACATAAAATTCAAAACTAAAAAGCGATGGTCTAGAATAAAAGAGGATGATTTGACAATACATTATTTGTACATTCCATATTCAAATAATATGAACTATTTCGAACGCTTAATGGCATTCCTAAAATTTCTCTGGTTCTCAACTTTTAAATTACTTTCACTAAAAGGAGACTTGATATTAGCAACATCTACGCCACTTACAATTGGAATTCCCGCACTAATAAAAAAATGGATCCATAAGACACCATATATATTTGAAGCTCGAGACATCTGGCCTGAAGCAGCAATAGCCATTGGTGCAATAAGAAATAAAATTTTACAGAAAATTTTATATCTTTTAGAGTATTTAATATATAAAAATGCTGAGGCAATTATCCCACTTTCAATTGATATGAAGAATTCAATTAACTCTCGTTATCCGAAATTAGCTTCGAAGCGGATTGAAGTTATTGAAAATATTTCTGAGATAGAGCGTTTTCAGAAGGGATATAACAAAGAGCTTTATATTATTAAAGAAAAAATTGGTTTTAAACCACAATTTATAATCCTTTATGCTGGTACTTTTGGGCAAGTAAATGGATTAGATTATGTAATTGATTTTGCGCACGACCTTCAGAAGATTGACTCTGAAATTGTATTTGTTTTAGTCGGTGACGGACTCCAAAAGCAGGATGTTATAAACAGAGCATCTAACAAAGGAGTTATAGATAAAAATGTTTTTTTTCTTGACTCTGTTTCAAAATCTGAATTATCTCAATTATATTTTGAATGCGATATTGGCAGTTCATTTGTCATAAATATTAAAGAGCTATGGGCAAATTCTGCTAATAAATTTTTTGATACTCTTGCAGCAGGCAAGCCAGTTCTTATTAATTATGGCGGATGGCAAAAAGATAAGATTAATAAAGAAAATATTGGTTATGTATTGCCACAAGTCTTCAAAGAAGACGATGTACAAAAATTTTCAATTTATTGTCAAAATATTTCTTTGCTTGCAAAGCAAAGAGAAAATGCATTAAATATTGCAAATAAAGACTATGCTACTCAAGTTGCAGTAGCAAAATATAATAAGATATTTAATGATATTTTTTAGTTTTTAAATTTAAGATGTATAAATTTTTTTTTAAAAGAATTCTCGATCAAATAGTCTCTCTTATTGGCTTAATTTTGTTACTGCCAATATTCTTTGTATTTATGTTTTTAATTAAAATAAATATAGGCAGCCCAATATTTTTTAAGCAACCACGCCCCGGAATAGATGGAAAAGTTTTCAATATGTTTAAATTTAGAACAATGACCAATGAAACAAATCAAAATGGAGTCCTTTTGTCTGATAAGAAAAGACTCACTAAATTTGGAAAATTTTTAAGATCAACTAGCTTAGACGAGTTACCTGGATTCTGGAATGTTTTCATTGGAGATATGAGTTTAGTTGGTCCGCGACCATTACTTATAGAGTATTTATCTTTGTATTCTCATGAGCAAGCCAGGAGACATGAAATTCGACCCGGAATAACCGGTTGGGCTCAAGTGAATGGTCGAAATGCAATTGATTGGAATAAAAAATTTGAAATGGACGTGTGGTATGTTGACAATCAATCATTTATCTTAGATGTCAAAATATTGTTCTTAACATTAATTAAAGTAATTAAGCGAGATGGAATAAGTCAAAATAATCATGCAACCATTGAAAAATTTAAAGGGAATTAATAAATGATAAAAAGATTTTCTAATTGGAAATATCCAGAAAAAATAGATGGCAAAACTATTCCCTTAAAAAATATTTAAGAGTATTAAATAAAATTAATGAAACAAGAATATCTCCTATTATTTTTGCAATAATAATACTTATTCCAAATATTTTATATAAAAAGAATAATGAGGCGCTGGACATAAAAGGATTAATTAGACTTAAGATAAAAAATAGTCGAAAAAAGTTCTTTCTTTCTTGAAATACAAAAATTTTTATAACACCTGCTGTCAATATGACCATGATTAGTCTTATGATGAAATTTATTATTTCGGGTTTAACAAATTCTAAAAATTGTAAAAAATTAAAAAAATATAATTCAATAAGATAGCAAGTAATTATCAAGCCATAGTATTTTATTGCTTCATTCACTTTTATGTTGATTAGAAAGCATCAAAATTAATTGCTTCGAAATGAATGTTAGTTTTATCAAGTTCTATTTCAGATGATAGATTTTTATAAATCAAATGTAATGGGCTAGGCTTTAAAAATTCTGGAATCTTAATCCCTAAATATGATGTTTCTTCCCATGAATAAGAATTTGATATCCCTACCCAAAAATTTATTTTAGGTATAGAAAGTTTTATATTATGAGAGTCTGCTTCAGAAATTTTTATAATAGACCGAGCAAAATAATTAATATTATTGGCAATGATATTAATTTTTCCAATATGATGTTCAGAATATTTAAAGTTTGGATTAGATAATCTCCAAATGCTCGCATTTTTTGATAATGGAAGTGTTAGACAATTCTCTATTTTTTTATTGTCAATTTTTTTAGGCATTGTGAGGGAGACACAAGTATCTAGTTGGTCAATATATGTAAAATCAAGTTTTTTAATAAAGCCATTAATACTATTAGCATTTGCGACCGCAAGAACAATTTCAAATCCAAGTCTAGTGGATTCATCATATGTTTTTTTAGCAAGGGTTGTAAATAAACCTTTACCTTGATGCTTTAATCCAGTCGCTGTATTTATAGATTGCAGAGCCTTAATTTTAGTATTCTTATAATTTGCTTCTACAGGCATTAAAGCATAATGACCTGCTAACTCATTTTCACTGATTGCATTAAATCCAACGATACTCCCATTTGGGTTTTGGTTATACATCCAATCTAAATATTTAGGAGAAAATTTGGAACTATTAAAAGTCTGAGATAGAAATTTCGATAAAGTC
>MDTB01214123.1_pt1 | contig 17867 bp, 15 predicted proteins | sample 811161 | NCBI WGS metagenome assembly MDTB01 (sample SAMN05326650, study PRJNA326480) | marine metagenome | isolation source: seawater | place: Mediterranean Sea | collected 2009
ATTGTCTTGTTGAGTAGCAGTTCCCATAGTGACATTATCTGTCATAAAAATTTGCCCATCTGATTCAAGAGCAAATCTTAAATTTTGACCATTAGTGTAGAAGTCTATAGAGCCAGTATCGGTTCTAAATGAAAAGTCATTTGCACTACCACCTGATTTAAGAGCATTACCACCACCGATAAAACCATAGTTAGTTGAACCATCAGTTAAAGATATACCAGTATTTCCTGCTCCTGCTGTTAGGGCTAAAGTGTTGCCATTCCAAGTAGCATTAGCCTCACCCTCAAGAGTGTTAGCTGTGCCACTTCCTGTAATAAGTCTGTTGTCTGCGTTGTTGTTAATAGTTGTGCCAGAGGCAGATGCAAAAGATAAAGCACCACTTCCATTTGTTTGTAAAACTTGGTTAGCACTACCATCTGACGTTGGGAAAGTGTAGGCATCATTAAATTTAACTACTTGACTGGCATTTATGCCGATAGCTATATTTGAACCTACTGTGCTTCCGTTACCTATCAACAAATCGTCTGCTGAGTCATCTAGTGCTACATAAAAGTCTTGAGCATTACCGTCAAAAATCAAAGCCGTATCAACCGCTGCACCGTCACCTAAAGTTACAGTATCGTCTGTAATTGTTAAAATGCTATTTGTGCCTACGGTAGAGCCCTCACCGATAACAAGCTTGTCTGCTGAATCATCATTGGCTATGTAAAAATCTTTAACACCGTTGAATTGTATTTTGACATCTTCTTCGCCACCGTCACCCAAAGTCAAAGTTGGTGTGGTGCCGAGCAAACTCATGGTTTGTGCTCTTATATCACCAGTTGTTGAAGATGCGGCTTGACCAACACCTATTGATTGAGCAAATTTTATATCTTGGTTTTCGTCTATTTCTATTGCTGGATTAGTGCCAACTGTTGATCCGTGACCTATAACTAGATCATCTGCACTGTCATCTAAACCTACATAAAAATCTTGTGCATTACCGTCAAAGACAATTTTTGAATCAACAGCAGCTCCATCTCCAATAGTTACTGAGTCGTCATCTAAAGTTAAAATACCATTTGTACCAACGCTAGAGCCAACACCAAGCACCAATTTATCTGCTGAGTCGTCCAAACCAACATAAAAATCTTTGGCATTACCATCAAAAACTAATTTGGTATCTTCTGCACCTGCATCTCCTATGGTCAATGTTGGTGTAGAGCCACTTACTATTAAATTGTCAGTAACATTTAGATCTTTGAAAGCCTCGACCATAGCACCTCCAGAACCCGCACCATCTGAAAAAATTGCTTTCACATGACCATTAGGTACGGTTACAGTAGCACCAGATCCTTGTTTTATGATGATGTTGTAAGGTCCAGAACTGCCAGAGTCAGTAGTGGCGTTTTCTATAAACCACAATTTTGAAACTGTGTTTGGGCCAATTGTAATTGTACAATCAGAATCTAAAGCACCTGTATATTTGAGGTATATTGATCTTGCCTCGTCTGTGCCTCCGTCTGCTATCGTTGATGTGTGTGTGTTTGCATTAGTGGTAATAGCCTCGGTGCCAAAACTAAAAGCCTCCGCAATCAACTCCAAATTTGTATTCGTAGTATCGCCCCATGTGCCTGATTGTTCACCAGTGCCTATTTCCTCTAATCTTAAATCGTTTGTGTATGCACTTGCCATAAATTATTCCTTTACTTTTTTAGGCGGCATCTCTGCCTGTCTCTATAGAAGTATAATTTGGACTTTGACTTGTTGCAATGTTTGAAAAGCCTGGTGTCTGACTGGTATCTATTTGTCCGTAAACAAGAGGTACTCCTAAACTAGCAGTAAAGCTAACTGAATCTGGGGTCACATTTGCTGCTGCACTTGTAGTTACAGAGGCTAACGAACTTGTAACAGAGAATGATGGCATATTAATTACCTCGTTTTCGTGCACGATTACACTACCTAGAGCCGAGGTGGTAACTTGTGTACCTGGCGAAACATTAGCTTTGGCAACAACCGAAAGAGATCCCAAACCAGAAGAAACTACTTGAGTGCTTGGTGCAATATTAGCTTTGGCTACTTGTGTGGTGCTACCTAATCCAGATGTAATAGCTTGAGTGCCTAATGACACATCGGCATCGGCTTGAACAGTTACCGAACCTAATCCAGATGTGATTGCGCCAACACTAGAAAGTGTAACTGGCAGAGGTGAGTCCCAAGCACCCTCATTCCATGTGCCACGACCCCAACCGTTAATTATTGCCATTAGAGTGCGTCCCTAACTTCTTCAAGCCATGTTTTTATTTTTTGTAAGCCTTCTTTGACAGGTACAGTCATAAAATCTAGTAATAGCATGTCATCAACTTTATTTATACATTCTATGATCTTTTCTTTTTCCGTCATGGGTTTATTTTACAGCAAAGTTAATTTTTTTCTAATGTCATGTTTGAGAGTATGTGTTTGATAACCTCAACTGTCCAACCATTACCAAGCATCTTGTATCTTTGAGTGTTTGACACCCCTTCCGTATAGTTGTCTGGTACAGTCTGTAATCTTTCACATTCAAGAGGTGTTAGTTTTCTCCAGGTTAAATCTTGTCGTTGAACACCTGTAGCTTGAAATTTTTGACCTTTGGTTCTGTCATTTTCAAAATTGGCTCGTGAAGATTTATAATAATTTGCTTTGAGTGTGTGTGCTTTTTTTTCAACCACCACACTATCCTTGCCAACTGTCGTGATGGCATTTGATTTATCATCCTTGCGTAGTTCTAGCATTTGTTTAGTTTTATTAGCAACTGAGCTACCATCACGATCCATGCGCTTACCATCTTTATCGTAAGCTCTACCACGAAAAGCACCACCTGTTACTACCTTCGGCTCTCTGTTACCACCACCCATAGTATTTAATGTCGGAGATTTACCTTCTGGGCTATAAACTCTTTTTAAAATATCGTGACCACTTATGTCGGCAGCTATGCCAACTTGTTTTGGTTTGGTTTCAACCAAAGCATTACCCACGCCAGCAGTACCACCCGATTGTGAGGACAGAGTAGAAGATTTACCATCTTGTGAGTATATTCTATTACCTTGTCCACCATCTTTAATACTACCAACTTGTTTTGGTTTGGTTTCTTTAAAATAATTATATGGCACTCCTTTGTGCCAGTTTTCTGTTATGGTAAAAGACTTTTTCTTATCTGCTGTTTGCTCGTATCTATCTGCTCTTCTTGCTCCTGCTTGTTGCCATTTATCATTGCCTCTTTCCATATATTCTATTGATTTCTTACCATGATAAAATTCGTTGTCCACATCATTTTCTAATATATCTCTTAGTACAATACCTCTCTCTTCTGGTTGTTTTATATTTGGAATATTTGTCCAATAAAACCTCTGCCTCGATTGGGCGGAAAGAAGAGAAGAATTTATCAAAATAGGTTGTATGCCAAAAGTAATCTCTGGATAACACTCTGATACTTGCTGTGAAATAATATCTACAAACTCTTTCTTCATTCTGACATTCTCTAATAAAAAATACTTAGGCTTGATTGCTTTGAGCATGCGAATAAACTCAAAAAACAATGCAGACCTTGGGTCATCAAATGCTAATTGTTTGCCTGCAAAACTAAAACCTTGACACGGACTACCACCCATAATTAAATCTACGTCTGCGAAATCTTTAGGATCTAGTTTTGTAATGTCACCAACTTGTATTGTTTCGGGAAAATTTTTTTGTGTTATCTCGATAGCATACTTATCTATTTCACTTGCATAGTAAGTGTCAACCTCTATACCTAATTGATCTAGGGCTATCTGCCCACAACTCATACCATCAAATAAACTTAATACCTTAATCGCCATTCCTTTGTTTAAACCATAATCTTGTAGCATATCTTCTTATTATAGCAATGATAGTTATGACTATCGTTTGCACTACTGTTATAACAAAAGCGTCTGTAGTAAAAAGTAAACAGATACTTAGAGTTATGTAAACCATAGGAAAGTTTATTGCTAGTCCCAACATTGTGTCTGTTACAGATTCCTTAAAAGCTTTTTTGTCTATCTTCATTTATCTTCCCAAGGTCTTTTGGCCTTATTCTCTGCCAAGAAATACCATGTGTTCTTGCCTGGCTGTTGGTAAACTTTTACAACATGCCCTAAATATTTTGTGACATAACTTACTGCATATCTACCTGCTCTCTCACCACTAGCTTGATCTGCTTCTTTCAATGCCTGTCTTGCTAATATCTCTAAGTCTTGTCTTGTGTAGAACTTATGTTTGTCCATAGCCTTTGCTACCACCTTTGCTATAGCTACTTCGTCTGGACCTTCTTTTGGTTGCACCATCTTGAAACAACCTTCTTGGTAATCAAAGTATGCGTTATGTTGTTCTGGCTCTTTGGCATTTCGAGCTTCATAAAATAATGTAATGTTTGGTTTTGTGCCTAAAAGTTTTATACCAGAGTCCATCCAACCTGCGAAGGCAGAGCCACCTCTTGCAGACATAAAAGTTAAGTCGTCTGCTCTTTCTTTCCCAGTGTGGTGTGCAATGATACAAGCAACTTTGAACATTTCTATAAGTTTATCAACACGAGATAACATCTCATGTACTTCTTGGTTTGAGTTTTCTTCCCCACTAAAAAAATTAATTATTGGGTCAATCATAAGCAAGTCTGGTTTGTGATAATCAATACTCTGTGCTATGTCATCCATGTCTGCATCTCTCATGATATTTTTTCTCAGTCTGCCTGATGCTATTAAGTTTGATTTACCAAGTTGTAAAAGTTCTTCATCGTGTTCAAAAGGTTGGTAATACATATCTACTCTGTTCTTTAGAAACTCATGTATGATTTCTGCTTGTAGCCACATCACTTTCAAGGGACGAGAAAACTGTTTGCCCATAAACTCTGTACCTGTTGTGGCAGCGGCAGCGAAAGCCCCAAGCCAATGTGACTTTCCTATTTTAGGTTTACCAACCAACAACACCCTAGACTCCTGGAAGATGAAACAATCACCCCAATACTGTTCTATTCTACCTGCGTCCATACCTTCCCAAAAATCATTGTTGAAAGGTTTTAAGCCTAGTGGGTCTTTTTGTGTTTCTGTTTTCTTTTGTTGATCAATGGGGTCTTCTTGATCCATTATTTCTTTTAGTTCGTCTGCTAGTTTTATCTGCCACTCACTTGTTTTCCATTTGTGTATACCTGCATCAAGGTCATCTGGGTTTCTTCGCAAGTGTCCTGAACAGATACTGTTTACTGTTTGCATAACTTCTTCTAGTTGCATAGGTGGTTTGTTTGTTTGATTCCAGTCCAAAGCTTTTATAATTACTTCACGCAAACCCCAACCCTCTCTTATCCATTTGCCAACTAATCTAGCCAAGGTATCGTTCCTCTGTCCCTCGCCAACTCCGTCAGTTGTTAGTATCGTTGAGTTCTCTTTTGATACCTTGCCCTTGTTGTTGTAGTCGTAAATACTATTTATATCTTGCATGGAAAGTTTAGGTAAATCGCTGAAAGAACTTATCTCTTCATCTAGTTCAAGCTCATAATCATTAGATGGTTGCATCATGACATAGCCACCCTGTCCCCTTACATCTAGTCTACCTGTTGTGTTCTTTATAATATGATCTGATATAGAGTAGAAATAGTGATACCCACCTCTAGGTGTCTTTTGTTTCATGGGTGTTTTTGTTATGCCAGACTCCTCTACGAACATACAAGCGTCATAAGTATCAGCGTCCAAGACTACAAAGTTTATACCTGTGATGGCAGCCCAATTACAGTTAGGGAACTTTTGATACCAATTAGTTATGTCTGATTTGTTTGGTTTTCTTTTTATATATTCAGACCACTTTACTCTTGGGGTCTTAGCCCATTTACGAGCCAAGCCAAAATCATCTTCAAAGGGGTGTTTCTTACGAAAGTACTCTGGAATGGGGTCTCTGGTAGACCCACAAGGGATTAAATGACATCCATCAGCCCAATATTTTTTTATTAAATCTTTAGGCTTGTCGTCTTCTTTATAGCTCATCACTCACTGCGACAGGATCTTTTTGTAAATTTACTGGACCATAAATATCTTCCCAATCTAAAGCACGTCCTGTCATGCTAATGAGTTTTTTTGCTTGTTTAACTGAAGGTTGTCTTGCACCATATCGCCAAGAAATAATAGTATTTTTTGACACGTTCATTTTATCGGCTAACTCCTGCTCTCCCACTTTTTGAATATATTCTTTAAGTTTCATAGTTTTCTATATTAAATGTTTTTTACATTAAGTAAATAAATTGTTGACAAAAAGTTATTTTTATTTTTATAATTTAATAGTGGTTGAGGTAAGGCTAGTAATATTGCTGTTATCCAACACTCTTGACAAAGTGTTTTTTGTTCTACCAGTTTAAAAAGCCAGGGTGTCAAGAGACAGCCCAACACTTTATTATTTGAAAGCGATAAAGAGTTGCATGTTTAAGTTGTTTTCTTTATTCCAACTTAAACCCTCCTTGAAGGTTGGACATGTCTTACCACCACATTTTGGAGATTATTATGGAAGATATAAAATTATCTAATAAAAATTTTATCGACCTGCTGAAGATGAAAAAGAAAAATTTATCTAAGCAAGCCGAACTACGAAAAGAGAGTGAGGCTCTCGATAGAGAACTCGCTACTCGTCAAGAAGTTTTAAGAACTATCGGTGACTTGAATGAGTCAGGTGGATCTAAAAGAGTTAAGCTCGATGGCCTAATACCTTTAGACTTGAGAGTTCAGTATCGTGTTACTAGGTCTTGGGATCAAGAGCATATAAATAAAATCAAATCAGATGTGCCAGAGGACTTGTTTCCATTTAGAACAGAATATGTTGAGGACACAAAGAAGATTGCCTCTTTGATAGATAACAACCCAGACATTTATAATAAGGTGCAAGAGGGTTTGCAAACCAGAATAAATGAAAGACCTTACATATCTTTTGTAGAGCCAACTAAACAGAAATGATTAAATCAAAAACAAAACTATCTGATAGCATTGGCTACAGATTTCCGTATGAACACCTAGAATTTGCAGACAAGTTAGTAGACGAGTCTGCTGTTACTAATAAATATGGTGTAACTTTTAAGATGACAAGATCTGATGCCATTAGAACTATAATGGAAAAGGGTATTGAAAAAATCAAAGAGGAGAAATTAATATGAGTCTACTACAAAGCGTTCAATCAGGACTAAAAGTCCCTGCACTGAAAATAAATGTTTCAGGAACTGACGGCATAGGTAAAACTACCTTTGCATCTAAAGCACCAAAACCAATCTTTATTAAGACAGAGGACGGCACTAAGTTTTTAGATGTTGATTCTTTTCCTTTGTGCAAGTCTTACGATGAAATAGTAAAGCAAGTGCAAAGCCTTTATGAAGATGAACATGAATACAAAACTTTAGTGTTCGATACAACTGATTGGGCAGAGAAACTTATACATGAAAAAGTTTGTCAAAACCATTCAGTAAAATCTATCGAAGCCATAGGTTTTGGCAAGGGGTTTGTTGAGGCAGCCGAATTGTTTCACAAACTACTACGTTTATTTGATGCTCTACAAGATAAAAAGAAGATGCACATAGTCCTTTTATCTCATGTAGCAATAAGAACATTCAACGACCCAGAGCGTGAGCCTTATGATCGTTGGGAAATGAACACCCACAAAAAAGTTTCGGCTTTGATTCGTGAGTGGGTTGACTTTAACTTGTTTGCAAACTACGAGGTATCAACTCGTACAAGTGGACAAGGGTTTAAAGAAACAACTCGTGCTGTGTCTTATGGCAAGCGTAAGTTGTTTCATAAATTTACGGCAGCATTTGATGCAAAATCTAGAGTGGATTTAGGCGCTATGCCTATAGACCTAGATTGGTCTGCGTTTCTTGCAGCATTTAAACAATCTTTAAAAAAGATTAAGGAAGGATAAATATTATGAGCCAAGATTTTAACTTGGATTTGACTAATGTCGAAGATGATGATTCTCCTATTGGTGCTATGCCAGCAGGTGAATATGAGTTGCAGGGTAGCACCTGGCAACACACGCAGAGTAAAGCCAGTGGCAATCGAATGATTAAAGTAGAGTTCGATGTCGTTGGACCTAATTTTTCAGGACGAAAAATCTGGGAGCATTTTATGCTCGAAGGTAATGGTCTAAATATTTCTACACAAAAGCTTAGACAGTGGAGAAGGTCTATGGGACTAGATCCAAATGTTAATGCTTTTGGTATGGAAGAATTAGAATCCATGATGAATGTTTCATTCTTAGCGAAAGTTAAAGTGGAGCCTGGTACTGAGAAGGATGATGGAACTAAATACGAAGACTCAAACAGGATAGCGTCATATATCCCTAGTGAGACAAAGGTTGCTAGTAAGAAGCCAGCAAAGACAGAGAAAAAATCAGATAACTCTGAAAGTGCTGATGATGACGATTTTGATTGGGACGAGTAATAACTCGGAGTTAAGTATTCCAGGTAGTTTCTTAGTGCTGCCTTAGTTTTAGTGTGTACTCCGAGAAGGCTTTAAAAAGATGCCTTATTTTTCAACACACTAAAACACACTAAGACTTGGAGAAAATATGTTTAAAGATGATTTAGAAATTGATTTAAAAAATACGTTAGTGTCTGTGACAGATCTTATAATAGAGCTTGAAAAGACATATCCTATAATGCCATCTAATCTTGAAGAAAGGGTGGATAATACTAAAAACTTAATATTAAATGTAAACTATGACTATGAAACTAAAAAAGTCCAAAGGTTCTTATCTAAAATCACTGGACGCTACATGCGTAGACAGAGTAACTGAAGACCTACAAAAATGTTTAGACGAATGGGTTGCTGATGGCCAAGATGTTGAGTCTTCGATCATAGCCTTGATGAGCTTTGCATTAGATATAGGATTTCATTACTCTGAAAACCCAACCCAAGTGGTACACGCTGTTAGTGCCTTGATTACAGAGAAAATGGAAAATGAAAACCTAGATGTAAATGACATGTTGAACAACTTTTATGCCGATGGCTATATAAAAGAAAATACAATTCATTGAAACTAAGATACTACCAAAGACAAGCAGTAGACTCCTTGCACAAATGGTTTGATACCAAAGAGCCAGGAGACAATGCTTTGATATGTTTGCCAACAGCAGCTGGTAAAACAATTATATTTTGTAACTTCATTATGGAAGTATTGCAAAAAAATCCTCAAGCTAGATTCTTGGTTATGGCACATAGAAAAGAATTAGTAGCTCAAGCAGAACAAAAACTTAAATCAGTATGGCCCAAAGCTCCTGTTGGAGTCTTGGCTGCTGGTATGAAAAGATTTGATACCGACTCACAAATACTGATAGCAAGTAGAGACACTTTAGCATCGCCTAAAAGATTAGAGGCAGTTGGTTCATTTGACTATATGATTATTGATGAAGCCCACAACATACCCCCTCAAGGTTTTACCAGATACAAAAAAATAATAAGCGCCTTGTCCCATCTTAAACCTATGCGTGTCATGGGTTGTACTGCTACCCCCTACAGAATGGGACAAGGACTTATTTATGGTGGTAGAAAAGATCATTTTTTCAAAGGTCTTGCTTATTCTGTTTCTATACCAGAACTAATTAACAAAGGCTTTCTATCTAGGCTGTCTGCTTTTGCAGTAAAAGAAGATGCAATTATAGATGCCAGTCAAGTAAAGCTTAAATTTAAGAATGGTGACTTCAGAGAAAAAGAATTAGAAAAAGTAGCCATGATTGATGAAACTATTACTGAAATAATTTCAGATTGGCTTGAGTCAGCATATACCAAGGGCAGAACTGCTACAGTATTCTTTTGTGTTTCAGTGCTACACGCTTTGAAAATGACATCTTTTCTACAGGCTCAAGGCATAGCTGCTGCATGTGTCACAGGAGAAACACCAAAAGCACAACGTGAACAAATACTGCAAGACTTTGAAGATGGCAAGATCCATGCCTTGTGCAATGTCGGAGTTTTAACAGAGGGTTGGGATGCTCCAAGAACAGATTGTATTGCACTGCTTAGACCAACAGAAAGTCCAGGATTGTATGTGCAAATGTGTGGTAGAGGTATGCGTATACACCCAAGCAAAGAAAACTGTTTGTTACTAGACTATGGTGAGAATGTTGCCCGTCATGGATGTTTAGATGAGGTCAAGCCAGAACAAAGCTCATCTCGTTACAGACCCAAGATATGTGCAACTTGTAATGCTGTTAACAGTCCTAGTGCCACTAGATGTTCTGAGTGTAATTCAAAATTTGTTATTGCAAAAACAAAAACATTAGTAACCATTAAAGAAAGAAAGGCAGCTAAGAGAACAAAAGCTCAAAAACAAGCTGTGCTTTCAGACGAGAAAGCAAAATCAAAACCAAGAGTAAAAGGAGTTTCTGATATATTTGCTGTAACTAAAAAGTCTAAAAGTGGCAATGAGTATTGTTGTGTAATATTTACCTTAAAAGATGAGTTCTTTGCCAAGAAGATGGCTCTTATGTTTGGACATCCTAACGCTCACAACATGGCAGTAAATCGTTGGCGTAAGATTGCTCCAGAGTGGACAGCCCCTAAACAACCTTGGATGGCAACAGAACTTATAAATAATGGTGCATTTGATACAATACAAGAGGTAGTCTTGAGAACAGAGGGCAGTTATGAGAACATTATCGGTATTAGAAACAAAGAGAATAAACTTATAAAGCTATGAGCATTAACAAAGCCTTTGATGATCTAGAAGAAAAAGAAAAGTTTACGCCAAGACATTACTTAGGAGTCAGTCAAATAGGTTCTGAGAATGACAGAATGCTTTGGTTTATCTTCAGATGGTCCATGCCTATAGATATAGAGCCTAGAGTTTCTAGATTGTTAGACCTTGGTAATTTATTAGAAGATCATTTAGTAGAAAAAATGCGCAAGATTAAAGGCGCAAAAATATATGATAAGACTAAAGATGGCAAACAGTTTGGAGCTAAAGCTTTTGGTGGCCATGTTAGTGGACATATAGATGGCTTGGCTAGAAATATACCAGGCTTAAATCCTGACGAAACTTATTTACTAGAATTTAAAACTGCTAATGACAGAAGATTTAGTGAATTAAAAAAACTAGGTAGTTATTGTGACTGGTCTCAAGAATATAAAGCACAAGTCCATGTTTATATGGGCATGTTTAAATTAAAGAGATGTATAAGTATTGTTTATAATAAAAATAACTCTGACTTATATACCGAGATTATTGATTTTGACGAAGAGCTTTACGATTTATATTTAGAAAAAGCTAAAAGAATAGTAGAGTCACAAGAACCACCAGAAAATAGAATACCAGAAACTGATTATCGTATTAGGTCTTTTATGTCCAAAGAACAACAAGACATATATCTGGGCAAAAAACTTCCTACTAACATTAACTGTCGCAACTGTAGATTTGCACAACCAAAAACAGATGGCGAGGATCCAACTTGGTTCTGTAATAGCCACAAACGTAATTTAACTGTAGAAAGACAACTAAAAGCATGCCCTAGACATAACTTCGTCCCAGAATTGATTTCTGCTCGTTGCATAAATAAAACTGATAGTAGTGTGGAATATAAGCACGAAGATATAACTATCATTAATAGTTCAGAGAAAATTAGTGGGAAAACACCTAATAATTATTCGAGCAAAGAATTAATACATATAGTTAACAATAATTATCCAAGGTCTGTTATTGATAATCTTAATGAAATGAAAACAGGTTCTATGAAAAACTTTGGGCCAATAACTTTACAAAGCATTTCTAATATCGAAGAAGAAGATAAATATAAAGATGTGCCTTTTTAGTTAGAAATACCTAGTAGTTTTCTAAGTTCTAAATCTCTTAAAACACCACCTTGAGTTTGACTAGGTTGTTGTGATACGTCTTGAGGTTGAATAAAGTTAACAGGATCTAAAGCTCCTACTAATGATTCTTGAGACATTTGTTGTCTTGCTACCTCTAGCGCCTCAACAGGAACAGGTTGCCTGGCTTTTTGATAATTAGAGTAAAGTGCTTGAGATATTAAACCTTTATTTAAGTCCATAGGTTTAAATAAGTTTTTCATAACTAAATCTCTGTTAGCTACTTTTGAATTTTTTAACTCAGTATTTATTTGGTTGTAATCTAAACCAAGTGAATAAGCATCTTCTATGGCTGTATATAAATCTCTTAGTCCATTATATCTGTCTTGATTTGCATTTATGTAAGCCCTTAAAAATTCATCTGCTGATCTTTCATCTGCTGACCGCAAAACTCTATTAAATTGATTTGATGAATCTCTTATAATGTCATTGGTTTGAAAGCCTTTGTACCTTAAAGATTTTTCTATTTGTGGTTTTATAACTTTTAATCCACTAAATGCTTGAACTAATGTTTCTGCTGGGTCAATTTTTCTGCCTTGTCTATTAATTAATTTATCATCACCCTTTCCATCTGTCCCGCCAAAAATACTGCTAGTTGCTGTAACAATATCCTTTGGATCAAATCTAATACCTAGTGGTAATCCAGAGCCAGGGTCTACTGAGATGTTATATGGAGCAACAGATGGTGCTATTTCATCAATTATATGAACAAGCCCTTTTACAACTTTCTCTCCACTATTATCACTGTTTGTCCATATTCTTCTTCCAGTGTCTGTTTCTCCGTTATAGGCTTGTAGTATGGAGTTTATGCCTAAAGATGGTTCATAAAATGGAGAAAATAATTCTTGAAAAGCTGAGAAAGTAGCTCTAGTAGTTACATCCATTAAAGACGCCTCATTTCTATTGCCTTTTTCTATTTCCATCATCAAGGCTCTAACTGGCCTTTGCAAATAGTCGTATGGGTTTGTGTAACTAAAGTTATAAAAACCAGTTGGGTTGCCATTTTCGTCTGAACCAACAGGTATTAGTGTAGAAGCTTTATCCCAAGGAGCAGCAAAAGATCTTTTATAGGCGTCTACTTTTTCTTGATCTACTCCAGTTAACGCATTTGCTGTATTGGTTATGGCTACAGGTAAACCTGTTGTTACAGTAAAAGCACCAGCTATTCTTCTAGAACCAATTTTAGCTAACTCAGCGTTACCACTAGCCATTTCTTTACTAGCTCTAGCTAAAGTATTAAAAGTATTTCTTATTATCTCTGATGGGAATGCTATAAAGTTACCAAGCAAAGGAAAATATTTCATAGCTTTAACTGCATCTGGAACACGAGAGTATGTTGGCACTGTGTTCAAAGCTATTTCTGCTGCCTCTGCTTTTAAAAATTTATCTAAATTATCTCCTGTTAAATCTCCCACTCTAATAACAGGACCCTTGTCTGTTTGTCTTACTAAATCTTTTAGGTCAACACTAGCTCTAGCTGAACCTACAGGGATGACATCATCTGCACCAGACTTTTCTATGGCTCTTGCTAACTTAGCTTGTTCAGCATTCCAGTTGTAGTAACGAGCAGTATCATCAGACATGGTATAAGCTTTTTCAAAAGTCTCTATCCCTGTTAATTTTTTACCTTTTTTAGCAAATTCGCTTTGAGTTATTTTTTGTATGAAAGGCGAGTCTTCTTCAGCATATCTGGTTAAAGCTTTTATTTCATCCAAAGTTGCGCCACCTCTTTGTATTATGCCGTAGTCTTTACCCTCTTTTATTATTTCTTTTTTCAAAGCTCTAGAACCTGGATCTCTTAGACCAGCAAAGATAGTTTTTACTGAGTCAACAAATCTACCACTTGGCCCTAAGTTTCCATTCATTAGAGAAAAGAATGGTATAGAGGTAAAGTTTCTTATTTGTGTTGTTGGAGATAAAACAGTTTTACCATACTGAGTTCCAGCTTTTAAGGCTAATAGACCTTTATAACTTTGACTTACTAAAGCTGGGGCATTAGCTAAGAAATCTGTTGTTGCTCCCATGATAGAGTTGTGAAATGTTTCTGTTGCATATAAGCCTTTCAAAGCACCAGCGTCTTCATTAAATCTAACGTAAGTGAGTCCATCCTCTGGGTTAACAAATGTCTTTTGTAATTGATCTGGCGGTACTCCTAAATCCTTTGAAAAATCTTTTAAAAATTTTTGATTACCATAAACTGCTGCATTTTCATCTAACATTCTAATATCATCAAACATTTTTGACTTAGCCACCAAAGAGCCTAACTTAGACATAGTTATTTGTGATGCTAATGCTGTATTTCTAAGAGCTTGTTTCCAATCTTTTGCGCCATATCCTGTTATTTCACCTAAAGCTTTTCTAACTTCTGGAAACTCATTTAGTTTTCTACCTTTTAAAGAACCAAACTTTAATCCTTCTAGCAACATTTCAGGAGTTTCAAAACTATACATATCTTTATTTTTTGCTCCAGGACCAGACAAAAAGTTTTCAAAAGTCATTTCAGCTTCTGTTTTAGAAACGCCCATTTTTGACTGTATTTCTCTAACTGCACTTTCTCTTTGCTCTTTGCTAACAGAAAAATTAGCTGAATCCACATAAGCTTTATAGGACCTAGCGCCATATACACCTTGGTTGGATTCAATAGCAGATCTAACCTCATCTGGAATAAACAGTTTGGTTAAATTATCATCACCTTGTTTAGCTGATAAGTTTAGTATTTCTCCTTCTAAAAGATTTGCTGAACCTCTAGCGTCTTCTAATAATTTAGATATGGCAACGTCTTCACTCATTCCTAAAGCTTTGTAATCTATTTTGTTACCAGTCCCTTCAAAACTTTTTATATTTTTTAAAGCGTTTTGTTGTAGCTCATTAGCTGCATCTGCTAGTTCTTTACCAGCTAAACTTGGGTTTGTAAAACCTAATTTGCTTTGAGGGGCAATAAAGTCTTGGATATTTTGTGCGAGAACTTCAGCGTCTGTTTGATTTAGTTTGTTCCCCTTGACGCTTAAATTTATTGTATTTTGTACTTGATTAAAAACAGTCTCAACATTTTCTTTAATAGATCCAAGTTGAGCAGTTTTGCCTGCTGATAATTGAGCCACTAATTCGTTTGGATTTCTACCTGTGAATGTAAAGTTTTTTCTAAGACTATCGCCAAAAGCTTTATTAGCTAATGATCCAAGACCACCAGCCGTTTTGCTTGCAATATTAACTACAGGTACAGCTAAAGGCGCAACAGCATCTGATAAAACACCTGCACTTTTACCAACAAAACCTAAAGCTGCGGGTGCAGTTAACATAATACCAGCAGTCTCGCTAACAACTCCTAATCTTTCTAGTAGTCTAGCACTAGCTTTTTCTGAACCATCAAGTCTTTCTAGTCTTTGTTCATCAGACTCACTATCAAATATAACATCACCTATAGTTGTTACATCATCTGTAGCAACTGCTCCGTCAACTAAACTAGCGCCTAATATTTGTTTTGCTTTACTGGCTTTAGATAGTAAGCCAACTGTGGATAATCCTGGAACACCAAACTGAGTTATGAATTGTGCTGTTTTACCAGCACTACCTGTGACTTCGGGTTTATAGCTTTCAAAATACTCATTAACATCATCTGTAATATTGGTGTCAAAAAATAAATCTATACCTGTTGTTCCAAGCTCAGTTAAACCTTGAGGGATAGAAACAAGACCTGCACCTATACCTCTACCTAGATCACCAAGAAAAGAATATTCTTGCGATCCTCTTGCTAATGCTTCTTTTGCTTCTTGTCTTGCTTCTGGGGTGTCTTCTTCAAGAAATACCCTTGAGCCATCTTCTAAAATTACAGCAGGCATTACTAATCATCCTTCTTTTTTACACTATATATAGGTTGTCCTTTATCGTCTAATCTTGTTAATTCTGCTAGAAGCGCTGCATCTCCCTCAGTTTGCTGAAGTATAGCTAACTTATACAACAAAGTAGGGTCTTGTTTTTCATTAGCTAAAATATCAAATTTACCAGGGTCTCCAGTTATTGTTCCAAGTCGGTTTTTAATAAAAATTGCAAATTGTGGATTATTTGCTAATTCAAAAGCAGCTGTTGATCCTGCTTTTGAACCCCCCAAAGATTTAGAAAATTGTGCTAAATCTGGATTAGCTTGCAAGAACTGTAATGTTTTTATTTCTGCTGGCGTACCTTTTCTTTGCCTGTCCTCTTCCCCTAACATGCCTTCAACAAAAGCAACTGGTGCGCTGATTGGAACTATGCCTGCTTGTGGTTTCATCATGTTCATAAATCCTGCTAACTGCGCACGAGCAAAGTCTGGATTTTCTGATAATAATTTTTGATAACGCTGAAAAGCATTAAGTTGAGGTTGTGTTACTTCTGGTGCTGGTGTTGGCGCTGGTGTTGGTGTTGGATCATCATCATCGTCTTTATCTTCATCATCACCAGATAGTAAATTTGATATTGCTAAACCAGCAGGCACTCCTATTCCTAATGCTCCAAGAAGACCAGCCGTCATTGGATTAGCTGAAATTCTTGGCCCTACAAATCTACCAACATTAGAGCCAACATTTCTAGCTGCTCCAGCAGTGCCAGAAACAACATTCTCTAAACCTCTTTCAACAGGTCCTTTTAGTTCTTCCTGACGTTTTAATCTTTCTGCTTCTAGCGCTCTTCTACGTCTTAGTTTAGCAGCCTCTAAAACTGTCTTACCTTGTGGGCTGTCAATCTTAAGAGATTTTCCGTCTTGAGTAATTACTCTATTTCCAACCACTTTAACATCAAGATCTTCAAATTCATCTGTGCTTTTTGTTTTGGGTTTATCAGTTTTAGGTTTTGCATCATCTGCTTTTTTCTTAAAAAAACCTTTAACTTTATTTATAGCACCTTTAACAACACCTTTAATGCTAGAACCAATGGAAAATTTAGCTATACCACCTTCTGCCATATCTGTTGGCATCATTAAATCTGTTAGACTTGCATCAGAAGGTATATCTTTTAACATGTCTTTTTCTATTATTTGTTCTGCCTCTGCTCTTGCTAAAGGTCTTTCATCTGGTGGTATTTCCATAAAAATTTCTTGAACTTCTGGGTCTAGAAGTATGTCAGCAGTAAGAGCCGTTCCTAATAATTTTAATTGATTATCAACTCCACCTTGTATGATGTTTTCTGGAAGACTTCTCATGTAATTAGTTGTCATGTTAGATGACACGGCTGGATTTAAAACATTTTTACCAACCTTGTACCCACCCCTAGCAGCCATAATTCCTCTATTAGCTGCCGCACCAAGTGGACCTGCGAAATAAAGTGGTGCAAGTGCCATACTCAAAGGATCACTAGGGTCAACAAAAAAATCTGTTACATCCCTTAAATTAAATTGATTTGGATCTTTTTCTAAATTAAAAAAATCTGCTATGCCATTCATTATGCGTAAGATCCTCCCATGCCTGATGGTTGTGGTCCACCTACAACATTAGTGCCTACAGGAGGTGTCTGTCCTCCAGATTGTTGGTTTCCAAATAAACCGCCTAGAAAGTTACCAATACCAGTTCCTATTTGTGGGAATAATGTGTTAAGCCCACCCAAAGTACCTATGCCTTGAGCAATTCCACTAGGTTGTTGAAAAGCCTCTCTTTGATAACCAGTTGCTTGAGTACCGCCACCAAATTGTCCAAATGGCATGCCTGTTAATAACTGTTGTCCTCTCATTAGTCTTTGGAATGGCATATCAGCCATTCTTTGAGCTGCGCCAAACTGTCTAGTTAATGCTGCTTGTTGAGTTGCTTGTCCTTGACCGCCAAGTTGGTTCATTAAATTAATTTGGTTGGTTAATTGATTTTGACCTTGTTGTCCTAGACCAGCAAATCCAGTTCCTATTTGTCCAAACTGACCGCCTAGCCCTGCGGCAGTTTGACCCAATCCTGCTATCTGTTGACCAATACCTGCTTGTTGAGCGCCTATACCAGATTGTAAAGAAGCTAATCCTTGTTGCGCTCTTCTAGCATTTTCAAAAGC
>MDTB01028564.1_pt1 | contig 17861 bp, 19 predicted proteins | sample 811161 | NCBI WGS metagenome assembly MDTB01 (sample SAMN05326650, study PRJNA326480) | marine metagenome | isolation source: seawater | place: Mediterranean Sea | collected 2009
AAAAATTGCTGCTGATGCACTCTCATCTGATTTGGGAATGAAAACTTGGGTTGATTTCGTAAGAAAAGAGCAATAAACAGGAAATTATTTTATGGGTCCTTTAAATCTTTTTTTTGATTTTCGTGATTTGTTTCGCTCCCCTAGACTAGCACTTAGTGGTAAGAAAATATGGGTTTTTACCATTGGTAATTTAGCTGGCTATATAGTGTACTGGATATTTAGTCATGTCTCTTTATTATTGAGTGGGAAATCAGTAGAAAGTTCTTTATCTAAATATGGCCTCTATCCTTGTCTATTTGGGAATCAAGCAGAATGGTATAGCTGGTTAGTTTACTTGACTGGAATCCTAGTTTGGTTTACCTTTATTTTATTATCAAGTACAGCTGTAAGTAGGATAACATTAAAACAACTTAAAGGAAATGATTTTTTTTCTTCGGGGAATGCTTGGAATTTTGCTTTAGAGAATTGGAAAGGCGTTATTCTATCTCCTATCACTATTTCATTTATTATTTTATTTTTTATTTTCTTCGCAGGAATTTTTTCGTTAATTAGTTCTATTCCATATATTGGTAAATTTTTATTTTCAGTTCCTTATATTATTTATTTATTTGGAGCAATCTTTACCATATATACTTTTTTTGTTTTTTGTGTATCAGCAATATATGCTCCCTCCATCGTAGGAGTTTATGAGGAAGATACTATGGGAACGGTTTTTCATTCTTATTCAATAACAATAGGTCATCCATGGAGAATAATCCTATATCACTTACTTATTATACCAATTATAATTTTAAGTGTAGAAATATTTTCTTGGTTTGTAATGAGCTCAGTTGGCTTTATTAATCTTATATTTGGGCATGAATGGTTTATGGGTAATCAAATTAATAATATGGTTAATTATGCTTCAGGTATTGTTTTTCCTAATTGGATTTTTGATACTATAGTTTCTTTTCGAAATATAATAGGCGGGATATTTGATATACATTATTATTTTAAACCTCTTTTTGTGAATAGCCTTCTTCCTCAAACAAACGAAATGACTTCTATTGCTAGTTTACCTGCAGGCATTTTATCAATCTCTTATTTTATTATTGGTTTATCTATCATTTCATATGGATTTTCAATCCTAGCAGTAAGTCAAACACTAATGTTTATAATTTTTAAGAAAAAATCTGATGATGATAATGTTTTACTAAGACAAGATGAAGATGAAATTGAAAATGAAATTCAAGATAATTTCAACTTTGAAGAAGTTCTTGAAGAAAACTCCTTTCAAAAAGAAGTAAATAAAGAAGCAACTACGGATGAAAATATAATTAATAATAAATAGAAAGTTCTCTAGATAAAAAGGACTTCTAATTCTTAAATACTAACAATATTTATTCAAGCTTGGTATGACACTATAAAACGAGTAAATTTTTCCACATCAATGAAACTAAAACTATCTGATATTTATTCCGGATTTCACGAAAAATATTTAACTATTCCAATAGATACCCTCCCAAAAAGAGGGACTATATTTATTGATTCTGATGTTCAATGTACTATTTCAACTAATATCGTTGAAGATGGATATGAAATAAAAGGAAATATAAATACAAATATAGAAATTGACTGTGTTAGATGCCTTGAATCAAAATCTTTATCTATTACATTACCGCTTAAAATTATTCTATACGACAGTAATATTAATAATAGTTCTAAGAATGATACTATATACATAAAGTCAAATATGGAGTTTATAGATTTTAATTGCATAGTTGCAGATTTGATTGAATTATCTAAACCTATGAATCCTCTTTGCCATAAAAATTGTTGCGGTTTATGTTATATTTGTGGAATTAATAAAAATTATTCTAAATGTACATGTAAAATTGAAAAAGTAAATTTAGTCTCTGATAAATTTAAAATAACTTAAGGAGTAATTATGGCACTTCCAAAAAGACGCCAATCAAAAGCAAGAAGTAAAAAACGCAGAACTCACTATAAATCAGTTCTTATTACAACAAGAACTTGTCCTCAATGTAGCCACTCAAAGATACCTCATAGAGCTTGTCCTAATTGCGGTTATTATAAAGGACGGCCGGTAGTATCTACATCATAATTCAGTTTTAATTATAATCTATTTAATAAATAGTATATTTCAATTATATCTAACAAATTAATGAACGCTAAAATAACAGCTACTGCGCATAGTGTTCCAAATAAAGTCATGACGAACCATGATCTTGAAAAATTCGTCAATACAACGGATGAATGGATACGTTCAAGAACTGGCATCATACAAAGACACGTAGTTTCAGAAAATGAATCTAGTTCAGATATTTGCACAAACATTGCACAAGCTCTCTTAAAAAGAAAACAGATATCAGCTGAAAAAATTGATTTGATAGTTATTGGAACTGTCACCCCTGATCACTTCACACCTTCAACAGCTGCTTTAGTTCAAAAAAATATTGGTGCGCATAATTCTTGGGGGTTTGATTTGAGTGCAGCATGTTCTGGATTTATATATGGTCTTGAAGTTGCTTCTAATTTTATATCAACGGGTAAATACCAGTATATTATGGTAATTGGTGTTGATGTTATGACTTCTATTCTTGACTATGAAGATAGAGATACATGTGTGATATTTGGTGATGGTGGTGGTGGTGTCATTTTAGAGCCTACGAATAAAAATGCAGGTATAGTTGATTCTATTTTACACATGGATGGATCTGGTGGTAAATATCTAATCGTGCCAGGTGGAGGAAGTAAATTACCCGCTAGTATTGATTCAGTAAATCAAAGAAAACATTTTGTTAAACAAGATGGTAAAACAGTCTATAAATATGCTGTTAAAAGAATGGCCGATGTTTCTGAAAAAATATTATCAAAAAATAATCTTACAGGAGATGACATTACCTTATTTATACCACACCAAGCGAATAAAAGAATTATTGATGCAGCAGCTAAACGATGTGGGATATCAGAAGAAAAAGTATTAATTAATATAGATAAATATGGAAATACAACAGCGGGTACTATTCCGATAGCTCTGAACGAAGCAATAAAACAAGAAAAAATCAAAAATGGAGATTATGTTTTACTGGCTTCATTTGGTGCAGGTTTTACATGGGGTAGCACACTAATTAAATGGTATGATGGAAATGAATAAGACCGGTTGGCTATTCCCAGGGCAAGGATCACAAATTGTAGGTATGGGTTTTGATTTATATAATAACTCAGAACTAGCAAAAATGTATTTTGAAAAATCAGAAGAAATAATGAATTTTGATATAAAGTCTATTATTTTTAATGGTCCCGAAAAATTATTGATAAAGACTGAATATACTCAGCCAGCAATATATATTTTGTCAGTAATAATTGGTTACTTGCTTCTTGAAAGGGGACATCAGCCAAATGCGTTAGCTGGACACAGTTTAGGAGAATACTCTGCATTAACTATTTCTGGCGCATTTGGTTTTGATACAGGATTAAAATTAGTAAAGTTGCGTTCAGAGAGTATGGCAAAAGCGGGATTATTAGAAGAAGGTTCTATGGCTGCTATAATTGGTCTAGAAAATAGAACTATTAAATCAATTTGTTCTTCTTTCAATAAATCAGGAATTGTTGTTATTGCAAATTATAATTCTCCTGGGCAAATAGTTATATCAGGTAATAAAAAGGCTGTATTATGGGCAATTGAACAAGCAAAAATAAAAGGGGCGCGCATGGCAGTTGAGCTAAAGGTTAGTGGAGCTTTCCATTCTCCTCTCATGTCACCTGCAAGGGAAGAACTTGCCCATGTCCTTAATTCTCTCGAAATTTCAGATGCATCATATCCTGTTTATTCAAATGTTGATGCAAAACCTATAATGAAAAGAAGTGAAATAAAAGACGTACTATTAAGGCAATTAGAGAATCCTGTTTTGTGGTCTAAATCAATATTGAATATGAAAAATGATAAAATTTTTAAATTTTATGAATTAGGTCCAGGAAAGGTTCTTAAAGGACTTAATAGAAGAATTGATAAAAATCTAGTAGTTAATTGTATAGGTTCACTTGAACAAATGGATCAAGTCCTTGTTTAGCTTATCCAATAAAATAGCAGTTGTAACAGGTGCTTCCCAAGGTATTGGTCGTCAAGTTGCAATAACTATGGGAGAGGCTGGAGCTCACGTGATTTGTTTGGCGAGAACTGAATTAAAAATTCAGGAAGTTTCAAAGGAAATAAATGATAAAGGTGGTTCTTCAATAGCAAAATGCTGTGACATAAGTGACTCTAATTCATATATCAAAACTATTAAAACTATTTTAGATGATTATAACACTATAGATATTTTGGTTAACAATGCGGGAATTACAAAAGATTCGTTGGTATTGAGAATGAATGAAAATCAATGGAATGAAGTTATCCAGACTAATTTAACCGGTAGCTTTTATGGAATCAAAGCTGTCTTAAAATCGATGATTAAAAATAGATTTGGAAGAATAATTAATATTACTTCAATTGTAGGACTCACAGGAAATGCAGGACAAGCAAATTATGCAGCATCTAAATCAGGAATAATTGGAATGACCCAATCTATTGCAAAAGAAGTAGGTTCAAGAGGTATAACAGTAAATTGTATTGCTCCTGGGTGGATAAATACTGAGATGACAACAGAACTCCCAGAAAATTCCAAAAAAGATTTATTGGATAGAATTCCAATTAAAAAAATTGGCAAACCGGAAGATATTGCATACACTGCGCTATTTCTAGCATCCAATGAAGCAAGCTATATAACTGGCCAAACCATCACGGTCGATGGCGGTCGAGTCATTAATTAAATAAGGAGACATTATGTCCACGTTCGATAAAGTTAAAGAAGTAATAATAGATAAACTCGGTGTTGAAAATGATGCAATTAAATCAGAAGCTCATTTTGTAAATGACCTAGGTGCAGATTCATTAGACACAGTTGAATTAATAATGGAATTTGAAGAAGAATTTGGTATTGAAATTCCTGATGAAGATGCTGAAAAAATCACCACAGTTGGTTTAGCGGTAGATTATATTGAGAAACTTAAATAATGGTAAATTAATTTAAATGAATCGTGAAAAAATAGTTGTAACAGGTCTTGGTTCTGTCGCGCCAAATGGTAATACTGTAGAAGAATTTTGGAATAATCTTATTAAAGGTGTAAGCGGTATAAATCCAATTACCTATTTTGATACAACCAACCATCGAGTTAAGATTGCCGGAGAACTCAAGAACTTTAACCCCGAATTAATTCTAGAACCTAACGAACTTAGAAAGCTTGATCCTTTTTCTATATATGCTCTTATTGCCTCTAATGAAGCAATTTCAATGTCAGGTCTAGAAATTGAATCTTTGAATCCTGAAAGATTAGGAGTAATTATAGGTACTGGCGTTGGAGGAATTCAAACATTGGAAAATCAGCATACGATAATTTCAGATAAAGGCTCTAGGAGAGTATCACCACAATTTGTCCCTAAAATGATTGCAAATATTGCTGGAGGTCATATAGCAATGAAGTGGTGTCTAAGAGGACCTAATCAAACAGTTACCTCTGCCTGTGCATCTGCTACAGATGCAATTGGTATTGCTATGAGATTAATATTATCTGGTGATGCAGATGCAATTGTCACTGGAGGTACAGAAGCTAGTATAACTCCACTTACAATTGCTGGATTTGCTAATATGAGAGCACTCTCTCAGGCTAATGATAATCCAGAAAGAGCAAGTAAACCATTCGACAAGGAAAGAGATGGATTTGTTCTAGGTGAAGGGTCTGGAATTTTAGTTATTGAAAAAGAGTCTCATGCAAAATTACGCGGAGCTAATATTCTGGCTGAACTTGCAGGTTATGGATCTACTGATGATGCTTTTCATATTACGCAACCTTCTAAAGGCGGGATAGGAGCTTTAAAAGCAATGGAAAAAGCAATACGTGATTCTGAGATTAACATAGATGATGTTGATTATATTAATTCCCATGGAACATCTACTCCCTATAATGATAAAAATGAATCTACAGCAATCAATAATCTTTTTAAATCTCATTGCCAAAAACTAAAAGTAAGTTCTACAAAATCAATGACAGGTCATTTATTAGGTGCAGCTGGTGGAATTGAGGCAGTTGCATCAGTTAAATCTATAATGGAACAATCTATACCTCCTACGATTAACTACAATACTCCTGACCCTGAATGCAATCTAGATTATGTTCCAAATACAGCACAATCTCATAATATTCAAACTGTATTATCAAACACATTTGGATTTGGTGGTCATAATGCCGTAATCTGCCTTAGAAAATACAATTGAAATTATTTGTTAAACTTAAACAGTATTTTTTAGATCAATCTAATTCTGTTTCTAAACTTGAACAAAAAATACATTATATTTTTAATAATAAAGAATATCTTAAACAAGCTTTTACGCATAAATCTCTTAATACGAAACCTAGAAAAAACTATGAGCGTTTAGAATTCTTAGGTGATGCTGTCCTGGATATAATTGTAAGCCGTGAACTCATGCGAGAGTTTCCAGATGGAGATGAAGGATTATTAACTCAAAAACGTGCCTCTCTAGTACAAAAAAAATATCTTGCTAGTATAGGACAACTTTTAGATTTAATGGATTATATTGAAATTGAATCAAGTGTAAATCTTAGTATTCATAAAATTGCTGAAAAACAACAAGCAAATCTTTTTGAAGCACTAATTGGAGCAATATATCTTGATGGAGGTCTCAATCCATGTAGAAAATTGATTTTAGATACTGTATGGGCATACAAAAAAGAAGCCTGGAAATCGACTAATTATAAAGGAAAACTTATTGAATATTGCCACTCAAGAGATATTCAGAGTCCTTTATTTTTGGTAAAAGATATTTCCGGTCCTGATCATCAAAGGACATTTGAAATTCAAGTAAAAATTGGACCGGATAAATACTCGTCAGGTGTTGGTACAAATAAAAAAGCAGCTGAACAAATTGCTGCAAAATTAGCATTAGAAGAATTAGGGGCTGCAGTTTAAGATCTTAATTCACTAATCTTATCTCTTAATTTAGCAGCATCCTCATAATCTTCCTTTTCAATAGCATTATTTAATTTGTTCTTTAATTCATCAATTGAAAGATAAGTTTCTTTAATATTTTTATTATTATTAATAATGTTTTTTTCTTCCAATATCCCAGCTTCATCAAAAACTTTTTTGGATACTAATATCGGTTTTTTCATACGTAAAGCAACGGCAATTGCATCACTCGGTCTCGAATCAATAATTTTTTCTCCCAAAGTTTTAGAACTAATATCTAACTGAGCATAAAACACACCTTCTTGTAAATCATAAATACGTACATCTTTTAAATCACCATCAATTTCAGAAAGAATATTACATAACAAATCATGAGTAAGGGGCCTGGGTGTCTTAACTGATTCAATAGCAAGTGCGATAGATTGTGCTTCATAGGAACCAACTATTAGTGAGATTTGTTTTTTTCCTGCTATTTCTTTTAATTTAATTGCATAACTACGACTTTGAGCATGGTATGATATTTTTGTTACTTTAATAGGAATCATATTCTTTGAGTCAATTCTTCTTTTAATTTTACTATATTATCGACTGGACTAGGATTAGTATTATGTGCAATCGCACACCAGAAACTTAACCAATCTCCATAATGAATCATATTTAGAAATCTATCTTGAAAATTTTCACCTTTTATTTCTATTGTTTCTTGATTTACACCAATTTCATTCAAAATATCATATGTAATATCATATCTATGCTTATTTCTGTGATTGTCATCTAAATCTAATAACCAGATAATAAATAAATTTTTAAAATATTCATGGTTATTTTTCCATCCGACTATCTCATTATGATTAAACTCTGGAAGTTCATTATGATAACAAAGCATTTTACTATTTTCACAAATTTGCCCCTTCAAACGAATTGCAGCTACACCCATTGTTGAATTATCTGCATAAATAATTGGAATTTTTTTGTAAATCTTTTTTGAAAGTGAGAATACAGGATTTTTTTTTGATTCGAGACTATAAAGGTTACGATTTTTATATAATGAATTAATTGCAATATGTAACCAAGTATCAATTTTTGTGTCTAATAAGTTTAGTTTTTGCAAAGTTTTTATCATTGGAATAAAAGAAAAAGCTAGTGCGGCTCTTGGTTGTAAACCTGATGGTATTGTGATGACATCTTTTCCAATTTCATCTAGTATTTCTTTAAGTTTTCCACCTGTTGTAATTCCACAAACTTGTGCTTTTTTAAACAATGCATCATTTAATGCATTTATCGTTTCTTCAGTATTCCCAGAATATGAAGAACATATGACTAAGGTATTTTCATTTACCCAATTTGGCAAAGTATAACCACGACAAATAAAGAAAGGATATGATAAATTATTTTTTTCTAATACTGAGACTACATTTCCTCCTATAGCTGAACCTCCCATACCAGATATGATAATATTTTTTATATTATCATACTTATTAGATAATACTATATTATTTCCTAATTCAAATGCTTGAGATAGATTATCAGGAAATTCCCAGATTGCACCAAACATATTGTTTTTATCTATTTCATTATCCATATATCAGTAGGTCCTCTTTTTAATTAAATTAACTAATTGAATCAAATATTTTTTTTCAATATCATCAATTTCATTTAGTAATTCTAAACAAGATTTAAAAAACTCATTTGCAATTAATTTCGTTTCTTTAATGATACCTGTATCATTAAAAAAAGAAGAAATATTATCAACGAATCTCAATTCATTTGTATTATTTAGTAGCTTCATCCATTCATCAGGAAAATTTTTTCTAGCTTTAATCACTAACATTGTTTGTTTCCCTTCTATAATATCACTTCCTAGACTTTTCCCCATGATTGTTGTATTTGCAGTAATCTCAAGTAAGTCATCATGAATTTGAAATCCTTTACCTAAACATCGTCCAAACTTTTCAAATTTTTGAATTGTTTCTTTTGATTCTCCATTATATATCATAGGTAACACTGCTGAGGCTCCAAGTAAGGCACCTGTTTTTTTATCTATCATATCAAGGTACATCGATTCTGTAATAGTTTGATTATTTTCGAATTCTTTATCAAGCGCTTGTCCTTCACAAATTTCTAAAGTTGTATTATTAAAATACCTTGAAATCTCTATTGTTTTTTCTGGTAATCTATTAAGCACAATTTGAGCCATAGTATAAATTCCATCACCTGCTAATATTGCTGTTGAAGAATCCCATTTTTCATGAATTGTTTTTTTACCATGTCGAAGAAAGTCATTATCCATTATATCATCATGAACCAGAGTAAAATTATGTAATAATTCAACGGCTAGGGAAATGTTCATTAATACTTCAGGATTTACCTTTTTTGCTTTACCACATAAATGAATAATTATCGGTCTAAATCTTTTTCCCTCTGAATAAATTGAATAACGAATTGGATCATATAAATACTTAGGTTTATTAGGAATGGGGATTTTTTTTAGATTTTGATTTACATCAGTTCTAATATATTCAATTAATTCATCAAAAACTGACATTAATGGGTACTCAACTTTAGGTTCCCAAACTCATTTAATTTAGTGATTACTATGTCTTTTATCTCATTTTTTTTGTCAATTGAGTTAGCTTCAAATCGACATACAATCACAGGTTGAGTATTTGATGCACGAACTAAACCCCACCCATCCGAAAACTTAATCCTAACACCATCTACTGTTATACATTGATAATGACTTGTAAAATATTCTATTGCTTTACTTGCAATTTTAAATTTTTCTTCGTCATTTTTTGCCTCCATTCTTATTTCAGGAGTTGAAAAATAAGCTGGGATTTCAGATTTTAATTCTGACAGTGATTTATTAGATATTGATAATAGCTGTACTAGTCTAGCAGCTACATAAATAGCATCATCATACCCAAAATAATCATCTGCAAAAAATATATGCCCACTCATTTCTCCACCAAATTTACAACCAATCTCTCTCATTTTTTGTTTTATCAATAAATGACCAGTTTTCCACATAATAGGATTCCCGCCATAATGAATAATCATATCCTCTAATGCTTGTGAACACTTCACATCAAATAATATATCTTCCCCATCACTAATAATCTCCGGTAGAAAAAGTGCCATTAATTGATCAGCCCATAAAATTTCTCCTTTCTCATCTATAACTCCAACACGATCTGCGTCACCATCAAATGCTAAACCAACATCATAACTATTAGTTTTAATCTCTTTAATTAAATCCTCTAGATTTTTTTCAACAGTTGGATCTGGATGATGATTTGGGAAAGATCCATCAGGGTTACAATAAAGTTCTTTAACCTGAATACCTAGGGATTTAAAGATTCCAGGAGCATTAATTGCTGCTGCTGCATTTCCACAATCCATAACAACTTTCATGGGTCTTTTTATTGATATCTTATCAATAATCATATTATTATAAGTATCTAAAATTTTAAATTTTGCTTCTGTTCCTTCTCCTTTTTCAAAATCCATTTTTTCTATAAATTCATACAACAATTTTATATCATCACCAAAAACAGGTTGTTTTTTGAAAGATAATTTAAAGCCATTGAATTCAGGCGGATTATGACTTCCAGTTATTTGCACTGCAGCAGATACATCTAAATGAAACATTGAAAAATAATTTACGGGGGTAGGAAGAATACCTAGGTTTATAATATCGATGCCAGTTGATAGAACTCCTTTTTTAAAATAATTAATTAAATCAGGAGTTGTTAATCTGATATCACCGCTAATTGCAATTTCACGACCTCCCGCTCTTTTTACAAATGTACCAAAGGCTTTACCTAATTTTATTACAACATGTTCAGGAAAATCTTCATCAACTTTACCTCGGATATCATATTCTCGAAAAATATAAGGATTAATTATAGACATTTATTTTTTTAACTTAATAGTGGTGTTTAACATTTTAATATTTGTTTTAACTAAATATTTGATAGCAAAATTATAGATTTTTTATTTGAATCAAAAATTGAAAAATTCTATAATTTCATTACCATAATCTGAATATAATTAATTTTAACATGTATCTTACAATAACCATTTAAAAATCAATATGGAAACATCAGTATTTATTTTAAATCTAGGCTATTCATTAACTTTTATCGCATTAGCTATTAGAGAAGTATTATGGCTGAGAACCACACTAACAGCAGCTCAAATCTCTTTATTTACCTACCACTTCTTTTTTGCTAATAATCAATCGGCTGCTTTCTGGACTGCTATCTTTGTAATAGTAAATACAATCAATATAATCAAAATTATATTAGAAAGACGACCAAAAATAATACCCAAAGAATTACAAGATTTATATAAAGGTATTTTTAATAACCTTACTACTAGAGAATTTATATATTTCTGGAATATGGGAAATATTAAATCAGTTAAAGATAAATTTCTGATACATAGTGGAGAACATCAAAACAATCTATTACTAATCTTATATGGAAAAGCAAATATTGAAGTGAATGAAAAACCTATCGCTGTACTGGAACGGGGCTCATTTATAGCTGAAATTAGTTTTCTTACTGGTGAACCAGCTTCTGCTGATGTACGTGTAATTAATGAATTAATTTTTATTTCCTGGAATAGTCAACGTCTGAAAAATATGAAAAATGATAATCCAGATTTTTGGATGAAATTACAACATTCACTATCTGAAGATTTAATAAAAAAGGTGAAACCTAAGGCAAAAATGAATTCTCAACTAGAAGTTGGATAATAAACAGTATGAACCAAAAATATTATATTAGCCAAATCAATATAAAACCTATAAAAAAAAATGAACGAGGTATTCCTAAATATGCGATTTCCAAGGCGCAAATATCTAAGTTTGGTATTGAAGGTGATGGTAACATACATCGATCAATAAAGGATAACAACAATGCTGATAGGGCAATATCAATTTTAACTGATGATGTTATAAATCAATTGAATAAAGAAGGGTGGCCTATAAAACCTGGGCATTTAGGGGAAAATCTTTCGTTAAAAAACATTAAGTATAAATCAATCCAACCAAAACAGAAATATTTAATTGGAACTACCATAATACAAATTTCATTCGCCTGTTCTCCCTGCTCAACTTTAAGATTATTACCATACATTGGGAAAAAGAGGATAAAAGAATTCACCAAAACACTTACAAATAGAAGAGGATGGTATGCCCGTGTTTTACAACCAGGTCAGATTACTAAAAATGATTTGATATTTTTAGTATAAAAAAACCCGTCTTATGACGGGTTTTTTTTGTAGCGGGGGAAGGATTCGAACCTCCGACCTCAGGGTTATGAGCCCTGCGAGCTACCAGACTGCTCCACCCCGCGATCATATATAATTCTTTTCGAAATGTGCAGGCGATTTTAGATAATTATTAGTTCTATATCAAGAGCACATTAGGTATAGATTAATTTACTTTTTTATTATATTTAAATTTATTTCTTCATTATTAAGTATAGGATTTATCTGATTCAAATTATAAAATTACATTAATTTTTATATAATAATTATGCAAATAGAAAAAGAATTTAACGCCTTATTGCAAGTGCTTTCTGGAGAACAGCAGGTAATACAAAGAACTGACCAAAAAGCATTTACCCTATTATCAATTTTAGGTGTGTTTATGGTCTTTTTCATTGTCCATTTTCCAAAGATACAAATCAATATTTTTATCTTTATGATGATGATGATTTATTTCACATCCGCAATGGGAACCATTTATTATTTAGTTCGAGTTATTATACCTAGAGTGAGAAAGGATAAAATACAAACTAAAGATAATAATATTATAAAAGATGAAGTAATAAACCCTACATTTTTCGCAGGTATCAGTCAATTCAAAAATTCAGAAGAATATTCTATATATCTAAAATCAATTACACAAAATGAAAATAAGTTATATGAGATGTTTGCATCGCAGGTTTTTGCTTTGGGTAAAATAAACCAAGTAAAGAACGAAAATATCCGCATGTCATTATATTTTTTTATTTGTGCATTATTATCTGAATTATTTATTATCATGGCTATGGCTTATTCAAGAGCATTACCTTATCTATTTTCTACATAATGAAAATTTTTTTCTCCTTTTTATTTTATGGATTTTTTTTTTCAGGATGTGTAAACAAAAACCTTCCTGGACCTGAAGGACCACCAGGTCCGACAGGTGAACGTGGTCTAAGTGGTCCTCCAGGAATAACAGGCCCACAAGGTATCCCAGGAAAAGGACTTTCAAATACTCAAAAAAGAATGATTGATGAGATCCTTAATGGGACATCAGAATTCATTGTTGGCTCTTGTTCATATAGTTTTGGATTTGCACCAACAATTACAGGTTTCATTTACTTATCAAATCATGGAAAGATTTATAAATTGGAAAATAAAAACCCTGAAAGTTTAGGCCAAAATTTCGAATTGATTACATCAATTATTGATAGAACAGATTTCATTGCCTTAAGTAGAATAGTTTATGGGGAGGATATAAAACAATATTTTAGTGCCGTTACAAAATCAGGACTAATTTTCACTTCTGAAGATTTAAAAACATGGAAAAAAGTTTCCAAAGATATAAATCTTAATCCTTAATCATATTTTATTAATTTACCTTCTCCTTTTGTAATATTTTTAATTTTTATCCTTAAAACATTTATTAATTCAAATTTAACTTTTATTATCCAATCTAAATTAATACTACTTCTATCTTCAACTATTTCGACATTTAATGTGCTAATACAGTTCGATAGGTTTCCACAATACTTCATTGGGCATATAACATTATAGTATTGCATATCAACCCATTCTACTAAATTTGATTTATCAATCAAATTTTTCACACTTAATTCATATGCATCAATAAGACCCTTCTTGCCTAATTTTGAACCTCCAAAATATCTTGCTACTACAGCTGTAATTTGAATAAGATTATTTTGTTTTAATATTTTTAGCATAGGTTTTCCAGCGGTACCTCGCGGCTCACCAGAATCAGATGAAAATTCATTTAATCTAGATTTTCTATATATTCTATATGCCCAACAAACATGTGAAGCATCATAAAAATCTTTTTTTGTTTGAGATAACCATGATTTGAACTCTTTTTCAGAATAACAATTCTTTAATATCGCAATAAATCGAGATTTTTTAACTTTTATCTCTGACTTTTTTGTAAGAGTTAAGCTATACAAGTTATTTACGTCGGAATGATAAATGAATAGGTACTCCTAAAAGATTAAACTTACTTCTTAATTGATTTTCTAAATATCTCTGATAGGATATTTTCATTTTTTTCGATGAATTAGTATAAAATGCAAAAACCGTAGGCTCATAACTTACTTGGGTAGCATATTTAATTTTTACCATTTTACCATTTTCTATAGGAGGTGGATTTTTCATTAAAATATTTTTCAGCTGACTGTTAAGAGACTTAGTTGGGATTATCTTTTTTCCTCTAGCGTAAACTTCCCATGATAATTCCAAAACACGATGAATACGTTGTTTTGTTAATGAAGATATAAAAAGTATAGGAAAATGATCTAATGATTTAAATTGATGTCTTATTTTTTCCTGAAAAATTTTCATTGTATGATTATCTTTGGAAATCAAATCCCATTTATTTACAACTAAAATCATTCCCTTACCATATGAAATAACATCATCAACAATCTTTTTATCTTGTTTTCCAAAACCTTTTTCAGCATCAATTAGAACCAATACAACATTTGCAACTTTAATTGCTTTACTTGTTCTTAGTATAGAGTAATATTCTATTTTATCTTTTATTTTTGCCAATTTTCTTATACCGGCTGTATCAACCAAAGTAACATCATTTCCATGCCATTTTAAAAACACATCAACCGCATCTCTTGTTGTACCAGCAATTGGGGTAACGATTGTTCTATCTTCTTGAAGTAATGAATTTGTAAGTGAAGATTTTCCAACATTTGGCATACCAACTATAGCTAACCGTAAACCATTTTTTTTATTATGGTCTATTTGCTTGATAGCAAAATCTATTTTTTCTACAATAATATCTAAAAGGTCTCCCGTTCTTCTACCATTTAAAGAAGAGATTGGAATTGGGTCTCTTATGCCAAAATCATGAAACTGGTGGACTAAATCATCCGATTTATAATCATCACATTTATTTACCACGAGAATTATTGGCTTACCACTTTTCCTAATAAATTGAGCAATAATATAATCTATGGATGTGCTACCTTCCTTTCCATCTACCATAAACAATACTAAATCTGATTCAGAGATAGCTTGTTGAGCTTGCTTACGTACAGCTGAATTAAAATAATCTAAATCGTTTGGAATATAACCACCAGTATCAGCAAATTTTAATATTTTACCGCACCATTCCATTTCACCATATACCCTGTCTCTAGTAATACCTTCTTGAGAATCAACGATTGACTGGCGTTGAGAAAGCATCCTATTGAAAAATGTAGATTTTCCTACATTTGGTCTTCCTATTATCGCAATAATTGGTTTTTCCATAAATATAGTTTACATATTAATGTTTTAATTGTACTAATAAGTATATCTGAAAATTTTTATACACAAATCTAAATTTTATCAAAACTATCATTGTTTTTATTCTGTACAAATTAACTTCTTTGGTTTATAAATATCATTGAATACTAGTTTATCTAAATCTTTATGATTTATTTTATTTGGCAATTTAAAGTGTATCTCAATTTGATTAAATAAGTGATTAAATTAAAATTAATAAAACCAAATAGTCTTTTTCTTCTCTTTTAAGTAATTAGAAATTATTTATTTTCTATATAATCCTCTTTTTTTAAAAATATATTTTATTTTAAAAGTTTATTACTTGTTTCAATTATAATCATTTTTCTATATTTGCTTTAGCCAACCTTGTGTTTTCATACATTTTCATTTGTCATCCTTTTTTACTTTTAATCACTAAGAAGTATCTTACTAGATATATTCTTTTTAAAGATAGGAATGTAGAATGGCTGAAGCTATGGAACTTAATCTCTCAATAGAAAAAACAAAAAAAAATAAATTAAAAAATCCAGTTGTTCCACCACCTCATATTACAAACCAAGAAGAGAATACTGATTTACCTAATCGCTATTTAATCAATCAATATTACAAAAACGATACTTTAGGGTCTGATGTATTAAAACAAAAATATCTAGCCCCATGGGAGAAGCATCCTTTTGAATTATGGAATCGTCAAGCAGAAGCTTTATCTTCGGTAGAAAAGACAAAATCTCTGCAAAAAAAATGGAAAAATAAATTCTTATCAATTTTAGAGGATTTCAAATTTGTACCAGGTGGACGAATAATGCATGGAGCTGGTCGAGAAGATATTACAACTACTTTGAATAATTGTTATGTAGTCGCAGTTAGAAATGACTCAATAAAATCTATTTATGATACAATTATAAACGAAGCACTTACATATAAATATGGTGGAGGATGTGGACATGATCTTTCAGTATTAAGACCTGCTGGAAAAGCAATTAATGGTACTGGAGGAGAATCTTGTGGCCCAACAGGATTTATGAATTTATTTAGTGAGAATACAAATACAATCGCTCAACATGGTCGCAGAGGTGCAAATATGCAAACCCTACGAATTGACCATCCAGATATTGAAAAATTTATCAGTATAAAAACTGGCGATATTGACATGGTCAAATATTCTAATATATCTGTATTACTGACACACAAATTTATGCAAGCGGTCAAAAATGATAGCGATTTTGACCTTGTTTATGATGGACAAATTTATGATACCATAAAAGCAAAAGAATTATGGAATAAAATTATAGAACATGCACATTCAAGTGCGGAACCTGGACTATTATTTTGGGATACAATGAAAGACTTTCATAATGCAGAATATTGTTCACCCCTAGTTTCAACAAATCCATGTGCAGAACAACCTCTTCCAGATGGAGGATGCTGTAATTTAGGCGCTATTAATCTTGAAAGATTTGTAGATAAAAATGGTAATTTTATGATTGATCAGTTTAGAGATACTGTATCAGTTGGAACACGTTTTTTAGATAATGTTATTGATTATAACATGGATCGTCATGCCTTAGATGATCAAAAGAAAAATGCTATGAATGATCGAAGAGTTGGCCTGGGAATATTAGGTTTAGGTGATATGTTAGTCCGATTAGGAATCCAATATGATAGTGAAGATGCACTTCAAACTATTGATCAGATAATGCAAATATTTAGAGATACTGCATATGAGACTAGTGTTAATCTAGCCATTGAGAAAGGGAAATATCCAAATTTTAAATGGGCTGGATATTCTAAAAGCAAATTTGTAAAAAATCTTCCTAAATCTCTTCATTCAAAAATAAAAAAACATGGTATTAGAAATTGTACTATTACCACAGTTGCTCCAACTGGTAGTGGTGCTATTGTATCTAGAGTAACTTCAGGGGTTGAACCTATTTTTGCCACTTCATACAAAAGAAGAGTAAAAGAAAACGATGGATATGGAAAATCATTTAAAGAATACACAGTTTATCACCCTACTATTGAAAAACTATTCGGAACCGATGAAAATCTGCCGACGCATGTAGTAACATCACATAATATTGACCCATATTTTCGTGTTAAAATGCAAGGAACAATCCAAAAATATATAGATTCATCCATATCCTCCACAGTAAATCTCGCACAAGATATAACGGTAGAGACAATAGCAGATATTTATATGACGGCATATGAGGCTGGGCTTAAAGGAATTACAGTATATAGAGAAGGTAGCAGAGAAGGAATTCTTATAACTGAAGAAAAAGAAAAG
>MDTB01071342.1_pt1 | contig 17859 bp, 17 predicted proteins | sample 811161 | NCBI WGS metagenome assembly MDTB01 (sample SAMN05326650, study PRJNA326480) | marine metagenome | isolation source: seawater | place: Mediterranean Sea | collected 2009
AAGTACCATCGGCGCAGAAAGGCTTGACTTCCGAGTTCGGAATGGGATCGGGTATGACCCTTTCGCAATAATCACCAGGCAGTTGCTTTATATTATCTAATTCCAAAAAGTCAATCATTTATAACATTAATTATTCTTATTAAAAATTTGATAAATCACAATATATTTTTTTTTAAGTAATCATTTATTGTTATTGAAAGTCCTTTTTCAAGGGATGTTTTATATTTCCACCCATATTTTTTTGCTAAGTTAATATCTAATAATTTTTTTTTCGTTCCATCTAAATTTTTTTTAACATGTTTTATTTTCAAATTTACACCTAAATGCCTCATTATGAATTTTGCATATTGAAAAATACTTTTTTCAATTCCTGTGCCAATATTTATTAAAGTTTCTGGTGTTTTTATATTTAAAAAATAAATACATGCATCAGCAATATCATCACAATATATTACTTCTCTTAATGGTTTTCCGCTTCCCCATATTTTAATATAATCTTCCTTATTGTTTATTGCCTCAATAACTTTTCTAATCAAAGCAGGTAAAAAATGAGATGTATTTGAATCGTAATTATCATTTATTCCATAAGCATTACATGGCATAAGACATTTATAATTAAGATTATATTGAAAGTTATAGCTTTTGCATAAGCTAATACCTGCAATTTTAGCTATTGCATAAGGTTCGTTTGTTTTTTCTAAATAGTTTGAAAGTAAGTATTCTTCTTTTATTGGCTGCTTACTTTTTTTTGGGTAGACGCAACTAGAGCCTAAAAAAATGAGATTTTGTACTCCAGATTTATAGCTTCCGTCTATTAAGTTATTTTGTATAGCTAAATTATTAAAAATAAAATCTGCTTTTTGAGAATTATTTGCATGAATTCCACCTACTGTTGCAGCTGCAATTATAACAGCATCAGGTTTTATTCTTCTAAGATAATCATAAACTTTTTTTTGATCTCTTAAATCAAGTTGCTTTTTAGTTCTAAAGAATATTTTTTTATATTTTTGTTTTTTAAGTTTCCGAATTATTGCTGAACCAACCATTCCATTATGACCAGCAACAAAAATTTTAGATTTTTTTCCTATCATTGCTTAAATCATCCAACTCATATGAAATCATATCTCTTATAAGAGATTTAATATCATGTTTTGGTTTCCATTTTAAAAGTCTTCTGGCCTTACTAAAATCACCTTTTAAAGTATCTACTTCTGCTGGCCTAAAGTATTTTTTTTTTATTTCTATTATACAATTATTTTTAGAATCATAGGCCTTTTCATTCATACCTTTACCTTTCCATTTTATAGTAAATTTGAGTTCATTTGAGACAAGTTGTATGAATTCCTTAATTGTATGTTGCTTTCCAGTGCAAATGACAAAATCCTCTGGTTTTCTACTTTGTAATATTTTCCACATTGCAGATACATAATCTTCAGCATGTCCCCAATCTCTTTTTGAATATATATTACCTAAATAAAGTTTTTTTTGTTTTTTATTTTTGATTCTACACAATGCCTTAACAACTTTTTTGGTAACAAATGTATCTCCCCTTAATGGACTTTCGTGATTAAACAATATTCCATTACAAGCAAAAATTTTATAAGACTCTCTATAATTGACTGTAATCCAATGAGAATATAATTTAGCTACCCCATAAGGACTTCTTGGATAAAATGGAGTTTTTTCGTTTTGAGGAGTTTCAACAACTTTTCCAAACATTTCAGAACTTCCAGCTTGATAAAATTTTATTTTTCTCTTTGATTTAACTATTGCCTCTAATATTCTAAGTGTTCCTAAAGCATCTGCATTTGTTGTATACTCAGGAATTTCGAAAGAAACTGCTACATGAGACTGAGCTGCTAAATTATAGATTTCATCTGGATCTACATTTTTAATTATATTAAAAACTGATAAAGAGTCAGTTATGTCGCCGTAATGAAGAATGAAATTATTTTTTTTTGCAAATGGCTCTGAATATATATCATCTATTCTAAAAGAGTTTAAACTAGAACTCCTTCTTTTAACACCATGAACACTGTAGCCTTTTTTTAATAAAAATTTTGATAAGTATGCCCCATCTTGACCAGTAACACCAAATATTAATGCTGTTTTTTTCATTTTAATAAATTTTAATTTTTGGTAAAGGAAATATCATCTTTCCACCACTATTCAAAAAGGATTTTTCTCTTTTTAAAAATTCTTTTTTAAAGTGCCAGGGAAGAACAAGATAATAGTCGGGTTTTAAACTTTTTGAATGCTTTTCACTTATTATCTTTATATTACTTCCAATCGTATTGGCGCCCCATTTAATTGGGTTTCTATCAGCAGCGTATTTTATTAATTTATTATTTATTCCATGCCACTGTAAAATTGTATTTCCTTTTGTTGAAGCACCATATATGTGTATTTTTTTTTCTTTTGATTTAATATTTCTTAATAATTTATTTAGTTGTTTTTTTAACTTTATAATTCTTTTATAAAAATTTTTGTATGGTTGAACAGTATTAATTTGAATTTTTTTTTCATATTTTATTTTTTCTTTTATAAAATCTAGATTTCTTTTCTTATCATATTTTTTATTATCTTTATGAGTTACATAGCATCTAATACTACCTCCATTAATTTCATTAAATTTTATTTTAAATATTTTCATATCACAGCTTTCCATTAAATATTTTAATGTAATTAAAGAGTAATACTCTAAATGTTCATGGCAAATTGTGTCATAAGAATTTAGTTTTAACATTTCTAAAAGATAAGATAACTCAAAAATCCAAACACCTTCATAATCTAGCAATTTTTTTATATTTTTAACAAAATCAGAAGGTTTTTGGATGTCGTAAAACATAGCTATGGATGTAATTAAGTTAAATTTTTTATTTCTATAATTTTTAATTAATTTTTTGGAAGGAAAAAAATCATTTAGTATCTTTATATTTTTACCTTTAAAATTTTTTGTTACGCTACTTGGATCTATTCCAACTTTAATAGAATTATTAGGAAAAAAATTTAATAGTGTACCGTCATTACAGCCTATATCTAAAATGTGGATTTTTTTTTTTATCAAAATATTCATTTCTTTTGAGATATTTTTTAAATGATTGGTCATTGTAAAATTTATGCCAGAAGCATACCAATAATTTTTATAAAGTTCTTTTGGATTAACGGTGTACTTTGTTTGAACTAAAGAACACTTTTTACATAATAATAATTCCAAAGGTATCTTATAATTTTTTTTATTTTTATTAATTTCAAAAGATCCTTGAATATATTGTTTTTTAAGATCAATAATCTTTTTTAATTTTTCACTACCACATACTCTGCAGTTGTTAATTTGTTTATAAATATTTCTCATTTATATTATTTACATTAAGATTTCGTTTAGATAATATTATATCAACGCTAGAGCCATCACCAACTTCAATTTTTTTAATTTTATTTAAATTAAAGTCATAAACTTTATAGCCAACTTTATTTAAAAAAGAATAAAAATCTTTAACATTATAACCATGTTCCTGAAATGCATACGATGCATATTCCATGATAATTATAGGGCTATGTTTAATTAAAAATTTAATGCCAGACTTCAAAACATTGAGCTCGTGACCATCAACATCAATCTTTATTATTTTAATATTATGAATTTTATTATTTTTAATAAAATCATCTAAAGAAATGTTTTTAGTTTTTTTTGTTATTTTCATTAAAACACCTCTATGAATTTTATGAGTTTTCTTTTTTGTCAAATCCCAACTAGAATATGTTTCGCCAGGGGATTTTTTTTCATTAGTTATATATGCGTTATGCAATTTAATATTTTTAGCTAATTCTTCATTTAAAGATAGGTTTTTGATTTGTTTTTTTAAAGCATAATCTGTTGCTTCAATTGAATGAATAAAAAAATTTGATTTATTTTTAATAAATTTTTCTGATAAATTTAAGGACTTATCGCCAATATTAGATCCAATATCTAAAATTATAAAGTTTTGTTTAAATTTTTTTGTTATATTAAATATAACATTCGTAATATCTCTTTGAAAATTCCCAAATAAAAATATGGATAAATCTATACCTTCATTTAAATTTAGTTTCCATTTTATCTTTCCTCTTATTACTGATTGATCTGATTTAAACTTAAATAATTTAACCAAAAAAAAATGTATTATTTTGGCAATAAAAATTTTATAAGTTGTCCTCATAATCAATGAAATATATATCATTAATTATTCCTGCAAAAAACGAAAGATTAAGTCTTGGGACTGTTTTAGAAGAATTAAAGAAATACAAAATTATTAATGAAATAATTGTTGTAGTTGATTCAAAAAACGACAATAGCATTCCGGTTTGTAAAAAATATAATTGTAAATTCATAATTCAAAAAAGAAAGGGTTATGGATCGGCTATTATAGAAGGTTTTAAAAATGTTAGTAATGAATATGGATGTATTTTTAATGCAGATTACTCATTTCACCCTAAATATCTTCAAAATATGTTTTTTAAAACAAAAAATTTTGACTTTATATTTGGATCAAGATATTTAAAAAATGGTTCAAGTGAAGATGATGATATTATCACCTTAATAGGAAATAAATGTTTTTCTTTTTTTTCAAAATACTTTTTACAAATAAATATAAGCGATATTTTATTTACATATGTATTATGTGATGTACAAAAATTTAATAGTCTAAATCTTCAATCTAAAGACTTTAGGCTTTGTATAGAATTGCCATTTAAAATTAGTAGACATTTTAGTTATTCAGAAATTTCAATGAAAGAGAGAGCAAGATATGCAGGAGAAAAAAATGTAAACGTAATAAAAGACGGCTTTCTCATTTTGACTGAACAAATTAAAAGTTTTTTTGTACTTTTAACTTACATTTTTAAAAAATGAAAATTGAAAATAACATTTATTTAAAATTATTTTTATATTTTGTTTCCATAATAATTATCTTTCTTTTAGGACTTTATATGTTTGACATATTAAATTTATTAGATAGACATTGGACTTCAATTTATGACCATGAATTAACAATAGCTTATAATAGTTTGTTATTTAATTCAGGTTTAAAGCATGAGTATGTTGATCACTCGGGCTATTTTACGATATTGTTTTTATCTATTTTTTACAATCTTTTAAATTTGTTTGATTTACTATCAGTTTATAAATTTTCAATTTTCGAGCAGAGTGAAAATTTTAACGAGGATTTGAACGTTTTGTTGTTTTATGCAAGAATATTTGCTGCTTTGTCTGTATTTATTTTTATTACATTGACATTTTATATAATTAACTATTTTACCAAAAGTATTTTATTTTCTTTAATATTAACACTCATTGTGCTTACTTCATTTGGCACAATAATCCATGCCACTCAGTTAAGAACCGAACTTTTGGCAATGTTTTTTTTCTTACTAGCTTTTTTTAATTTAAGATTATTTTTTGATAGAAATAAATTTTTTTATTTCCTATTTTTCTTAGTTTTTTTCTATTGCGCAGTTTTAAATAAAACTCAGGTTTTTCTTTATTTACCAGTAATTTTATTTTTAGGGATATTTGATTCTAAAAAATTTACAGGAATTAACACATCAAATTTTAAGTTTTTAGAACATAAAAATGTTAAATATATTATAATACTTATATTATTTATTTACGTAATTCTAAAATATTTAAGTACATATAATAAAGATATATTGAGTCCAGTTTTCATTATTTATAATTTTTGTTTATTTAATCTTATCTTTTTTTATATTTTAAAAAAAAATAATTTGAGAATTGAAAGTAACTTAGTCTTATATAACATATCTATTATTCTCGTTTTTTTACTATTTAAAAACTTTCTTTTTATACATCCATCAACAAATGAGGAAGCTTTTATAAATACATTTACAAATATAATGTCAAATACGAAATATATTAATATATCAAACGTTTCTTTTCTTGAGGATTTATTAAGATACAAGTTCCATTTATTTCTTTTGCTTTTTAGCTTATCTACATCAATTATCTTCAGAAAAAAAATTGGTAAAAAAAATTTATATTTTAGTTTTATCTGTATATTAAGTTTTTTATATATTTTTGGTATTAATATGCTAAGACCAAATCTTATATATTTAATTTTTTCAGATTTTTTCTTAATTCTATCTCTCTCCAGTTTAGCAAAACTTACAAATTTTAAAAAATATTCAATTGCATTAATATTATTATTAGTAACATTTTATATACAACATCCGATTTTAGAAAACTATAAATCTACAATTAGAATTGATAAAATTGTAGAAATTTGTAATAGCAACTATTTCTTTGATTGGCAAAAAAAAATAGATAAAGAAAAATTTATAAAATTTTGTAAAAGCAATAATATTAACAATTCATACAATTAACACTTACTAAATGTTTTATTTTTTATTTTTAATCAAATGATAGACAAATTAAAAAAAAAAATTAGATATACTAAATTTTATTATTATATCTTAAAATTTACAAACCCAGAGTATTTAAGGTGGATTAAAAAAGAAATTAGGTTTCATTCTAAGTTTTTAAAAAAAAAATAAATTAATCTTTGATTTAGGAGCAAATAGAGGAGATAAAACCTTTGTTTTTACGAAATTTGCCAAAAAAGTGGTTTCTTATGAACCTGAATTAAAGATGTATAAAATTTTAAATGAAAGATTCAAATCACAAAATGTCAAAATTAAAAATTTACTGATCTCAGATAAGCAAGGAAAATTAAATTTTTTATCTATTAGAAATAATGAGGCATATAGTTCTTTATTATATAAAAGTGTAAACAGTTTAAATATTAAAAAAAAAAATATTATAATAAAAAAAAAAAAATCATCTACTTTAAATAAAGAAATTGAAAAGTATGGGTACCCTGATTATATTAAAATTGATTGTGAAGGAGCTGAAAAATTAATTTTAATTCCATTAAAGTATAAAGTTAAAATTATAAGCTTTGAATTAAATCTTCCATTTTTTTTTAATGAAGGAATAAGTATAATTAATGAAATGAAAAAAAAATTTAATTCAAAATTTAATTTAAGAATTCAAGATAAAAATAAATTTGAGTTCAAAAATAATATAAATGAAATTGAAATAATTAATTATTTAAAAAATAAAAAAATAACAGTTGAAATTTTCATCTTTTCGTAATCAAGATAATCACTTTTTAGGCACAAATCTCAAACTTTCTAATGCTAATTTTCTTTCTTTAGAAAAACTTTCATCTTCATGATACTCAGCATCTTCATTGACTTTCCATCTATCAAATTTTCTATTATAGATAATATTTTCTACAGTTAGTATAGAAGTCATCATTGAATGATCTTGATTATTATATTTATGCATTCCATTTCTTCCCACCAGGTAAAAATTTTCATATTTTTGTTCAAGTTCCTCTGAGACCTTTTGCACTATATTCTTGTAATCATCATCATAAACCGGATATGCTTTTTCTTGTCTTACAACGAAGCAATCAATAATATTTTTTTTTTCGATTATATTAAGTTTTTCTAGATCGCTTAAGGCAATTTTCTTAAGTTCGTTGTCTTTAGTATTCCAAAGATCATCGCCTATATTGCAAAAGTACTCAAGTCCCAGGCAACTTTTATTTTTATCTGGTGCCATGTCTTCTGACCACGCTGTGTAATTTTGAATTCTTCCTGCAGTTATTTTTGGATCATGTATATATATCCAATTATCATCTAAAACTCTTTCATTATTAATTAAAACAGCTACTGTTATGTAATCTCTATATTTTAGTTTTTTAGCATCTTCTAAACATTTCATCTCTGGACTTATACTTTCTACAACTTCTCTCATTGGTGCAGAGCATATAACTATATCTGCGGTTTGCTCTTTTCTTTCTTCATCATTTTTTATTAAAACTTTCCATTTTTTTGACTCTTGATGATAGAAGAATTTTTCTACTCTTGAATTCATATATATTTTTGAGCCATTAGAAATTATTTTTTCTTTTGCTGCATCCCACATCATCCCAGGACCATATTTGGGGTATTTAAATTCATCAATAAGTGATTTTATTACTTTACCTTTTTTTTTTTTGAAGAAAATTTTCTTTATACTTTGAATTAAAACTTCTTTAAAATTTAAACCTTTAATTCTTTGCGCTGCCCAATCTGCAGATATTTCATCACAATTCATACCCCAAACTTTTTCTGTATAAGTTTTAAAAAAATTTAAATAGAGTCTTTCACCAAAATTATTATAAATCCAATCATGATACGTTTTTGGAGGTTTAATAGGGAAAATCTTTGCTTTGATAAAAGATAAAAAACAAATAGAAGTTTCTAAAAATCCTAACTTAAACACAACTTCAACTAAATCTAGAGGGTAATTAAAAAATTTATTTTTAAAAAAAATTCTTGATTTTCTACTTCTTGTTTTAAAATCATTGGATAATATTTCGTTCCATAATAAATTTATTTCAGAAGATTTACTAAAAAATCTATGTCCACCAATATCAAACTTAAAACCTTTATATTGTTCTGTTCTAGAAATTCCCCCAACATATTTATTATTCTCTTCGAATACATCTACTTTAAATTTATTATTAGACAATATATAGGCGGCAGTTAATCCTGCTGGTCCAGCTCCTACAATCAAAATTTTTTTTTTGGTTGTTCATTTATTCAAAATATGTATGAATTAATGATGTTCTTTATAGGTATTTCATCCCTAATTCAATGCTGGTTTTTACCAGGTATGATTGCAATTTCCTTCTTCAGAGATTTTAATATTAAAGATAAAATCATATTGTCGATATCCTTAAGCATATTGCTTAATTATGTTTTGGTATTATTATTATTATACTTAAATTCTTTTAATCAAATATCATTTTTGGTAATTTTTATTATAGAATTTATTTTTCTAATATTTATTTATAAATCTAAAATAAATAATTTATTAAAGTTTAAGTATTTTAACATAAAGTTAGATTTAAATTCTTTATTATCAGTTTTTCTTTTTGGGATTATTGTCTATTTAGCATTAAAATCATTAGGCAATATAATTTATCCTGGAGACCCTTATATTATGTGGAATAGTTGGGCTAGAGAGATATATAATGGTTATATACCAAAAAACTCACTAGACTATCCTTTGGCTTACCCTGTGCTTCAAGCAATAACCTATGTCATGATAGGGACCACAAAAGTTGAATTTTTTGCTCAATCTGTCCAACTAATATATCCAATATCAATATTTTTTATTTATTTAAGAATAGTAGAAATAGAAGAAGAAAATAAAGAAGTACTAAAATTAGCATTACCAATAACTTTAATCTTAATATTGAATCAATTTAGGCATACTTTGTATATTGGTTTTGTTGATCCAATTTTAGTTTATGGATCTGTCATATTAATCTATTTATATTTCTTTAATAAAAATTTCCGAGATCTTCTTTTTAATAATAAATACTTATTTTTAACTTCAGTAATATTTGCAACTCCTGGATTAATTAAACAAACTGGATTGTTCATTTCATTTATATCACCAATAATTTTAGTTTTAAGTTCAAATATAAAAAACAAAAAAGATATAATAGTAAAACTTGGTTTCATGTTGTTAATAATTTCATGTATTGTCTTCCCATGGTACGTTTATAAAGTTTTTTCTTATCAAGATGTTGCTACAGAATTTAATGCGATTAATCTTTTATCTTTACAATTTGAAAATAGTTCTCTTTATAAAATTAAAAGAACTATATATTTAATATTCGGCTATGGTTCCTTTATAATAATACCTTTAGCTTTGATTTCAATAATATCGAAGACTTGTAGAATATTTATTTTTTTTATAATTTTACCATATTATTTTATTTGGTCTTATTTTTATGGAAATGATGCTAGAAATTTTGCATTAATTTTACCATTCATTGGCTATTTGATTGCAAATTCATTTATAATTTTAAGAAAAAAATTTTTTCAAAATAAATTATTTTTCAATTTCCATTTGTATACCTCAATAATATTAATCATTTTCACAATTTTTTATGTTAACGAAAAAAGAAGTTCAGAGTATATGATTTATAAAAATCAAATTCAAATGGATAACCGAACCCTTTATCCTAGAATAAATACTTTAATTTTGCATTATAAACAAAAGCTTATACAAAATTCTCAGTTATACTCTTCAAATAATTCTTTTGTATATTTGCCAGGATTGAAGAATGCCATTTATCAACCTTGCAATAGAAAAGCTGAAGAAATTTTTAAAAATAGTAAAAATAAGATTTTTTATCTCTTTCAGAAAGAAACTTGCTCTATGTATTTTCTAAATTCTCTATTTATCAAAAATAATTTTAGTGAAGTATTTATTACAGAAAAGTTTATATTAATCGAAAGTAAGGAATAGACAATTGAAAGTATTAATAACAGGGTATTCGGGGTACATAGGGCAATGTTTAGATAAATTTTTTTATAAATTTAATGATATAATAGGTGTAGATAAAAAAACACCTGATTTTAAACCTTCACACAAATTTTATAAGATCAATTTACTAAATAAAAAAGCATTAAATAAAATATTTTCAAAAGAAAAGATTGATATTGTGATTCATTTAGCTGGAAAATCTTTAGTAAATGAAAAAGCAAAATATAGTGATTATTACAAAAATAATGTAACTGTAACAAATAATATTTTAAGCTTAATGAAAAAATATGATGTTAATAAAATAATTTTTTCATCTACAGCTTCAATTTATAAAACAACAAATAAAATTATTAATGAAAAAAGTCATATATATCCAAAATCAAAATATGCAAAAACAAAAATAATTTGTGAGAATCTAATAAAACAAAAAAGTAAAAATTATATAATATTAAGATTTTTTAATGTTGCATCTTCTTTGCCCAATTTAAAAAGAGGAGAAAATCATAAGCCAGAGACACATCTAATTCCATTATTCATTAAATCTGCCTTACAAAAAAAAACTTTAAAAATTTATGGAAAATCATATTCTACAAAAGATGGAACATGTGTGAGAGATTTTGTTCACATAAAAGATATATGCGAAGCAATAAGAAAAAGTTTTAATATTTTAAATTTGCAAAAATGTAAAATAATTATGAACGTTGGTACAAATAAGGGTTTTTCTGTATTAGAGGTAACAAATATAATATCGAAATTAGTTAGAAATAAGATAAAAATTAAATTTTTAAAAAGTAGAAAAGGGGATAATCCATTTCTTGTATGTAATTATAAAAAAATTAATAGAATTTTAAAATGGAAACCAAAAAATTCTAGTTTAATTAAAATTATCAAAGACGAAATTTTATGGCAAAAATCTCAATCTAACTCAAACTTTTCTTTATAATCATCAATTTTGTTACTTAATTGATTATTTTTTTTTAAATAACAATTTCCTATTATCAGAGTATCTAAATCAGTACCCATGAAACAATTAAAGGCATCTTTTGGAGAATTTACGATTGGCTCACCTCTAATATTAAATGAGGTATTTACCAGAATTGGGCAATTAGTTTTTTCTTTAAATTTTGAAATTAATTTGTGATATTTTGGATTTGTTTTAAAATCTACTGTTTGAATTCTTGATGAATAATCGACATGCGTAACTGCAGGTATTATTGATCTTTTAACATTAAGTTTTTCTATTCCAAATAATTTTTTTTCTTCCTCTGACATTTTTATGCATTTATCTCTCTTTATATTTGATACTAAAAGCATGTAGGGACTTTCTTTATTAAGTTCAAACCAATTTTCTATATCATCCTTTAAGATAGACGGAGCAAATGGCCTAAAACTCTCTCTAAATTTTACTTTTAAGTTTAAGTTTTTTTGCATTTTTGAAGAGCGAGGATCTCCTAAAATTGATCTTGCGCCTAATGCTCTTGGCCCAAATTCCATCCTTCCCTGAAACCAACCAACTGCCTTACCTTCGGTTAAATCATTAACAGTTTTACTTATTAATAAATCTTCATCAAAAATTTCAAATTTTGCCCCTAAATTATTTAATTCATTTTCAATTTCTTTTTGAGAAAATTCTGGTCCTAAATAAGATCCACTCATACTATCATTTAAGTTTATTTTTCTTGGCATTTTATTTTCAATATGCCAATAAGCTAAAGCAGCTCCAAGGGAACCACCCGCGTCTCCGGCAGCAGGTTGTATCCAGATATTTTTGTAGATATTTTTCTCTAAAATTTTTCCATTAGCAACGCAGTTTAAAGCAACACCACCTGCTAAACATAAATTATCTATTTTATACTCCTCTTTTAAAGATATAGCTAACTTAACCATAACATCTTCTGTAACTTTTTGAATAGATGCGGCTATATCCATATGGAATTGATTAAGTTTTTCAGTTTTAGAATTTCTTGGTTTTTGACCGAATAATTCATGAAATTTTGGACTAGTCATTGTTAAACCTGTTGCATAATTAAAAAAATCTTGATTCAACCTAAATGAACCATCTGATTTAATATCAATTATATTATCTTTTATCTTGTCTTGATAAATAGGATTTCCATATGGGGCTAAACCCATTAACTTATACTCACCACTATTTACTTTAAACCCGGTATAGTACGTGAAAGCAGAATACATTAAACCTAATGAATGAGGGAAATGTATTTCTTTTTTTATTTCTAGATTGTTCTTTTTTCCAATTGCTACTGTAGTTGTTGCCCATTCACCAACACCATCTGCAGTCAATACGATTGCTTCTTCAAATGGTGATGGATAAAAAGCGCTTGCTGCATGGCTTATATGATGTTCGCAAAATCCTATTTTGTCTTGATCTTTAAAAAGTGGATCTTGTTTTTTAAGACTCTCATATAATAATTTTTTTTGGAAAAGTTTTTCTCTTAACCATGTCGGCATTGCCTTAGAAAATTGAACAAACCCTTTAGGTGCAAATGCTGTGTAAGTTTCTAAAAGTCGCTCAAATTTTAGAAAAGGTTTTTCATAAAATATAATATTATCAATTTGGTTTAATTTTAAGTTTGCAAAATTTAAAACAAATTCTATAGAATTAAATGGGTAACTAAAATCATGTTTTTTCCTTGTAAATCTCTCCTCTTGTGCTGCTGCAATGATTTTGCCATCAACTATTAATGTGGCAGCACTATCATGGTAAAAAGCTGAAATTCCTAGAATAGATGTCACCGATTAGAATATAGTATAAATAAATGGAGCAATCGCTGAACCTTGGCTTAAGATTATTAAACCACCAAAAATTAGTAAAACTATAATTATAGGCATAAGCCAATATTTTTTTCTATTTTTCAAAAATTGCCAAAATTCTATTATAAAACTCATAAATTAATATTGATTATTCATATTACTATTATTTTTAGATTTAATAATCCAGTAAGATTTATTACTATTTTTTTTTAAGTTTAATACATCCTTTTTAAATATTTTTAATAATAATGATGTAGGGGTAACTACGAAAAAAAATATTAATGCCATAACTATTGGTGAAATAAAATATCCTAAGAATATACCAAATTTAAACCAGATTTTATTTAACGGTGTCAAAAACTTAGAGTTAATTACACCCAATAAGAGAAAGGTCATTGCTAGAAATATAGATATATAGCTGAAACTCGATCCAATTTTAAAAAAGAATAGTCCAATTATTAAAAAAACAAAAAAAAATACAATTCCAAAACTTTTATTTGAGCCAATTTTTAAATCATTTTTCATTATTTAAATTTATATTTAAGTATTGTGAGTAATGCTTTTACTCCATCGCTTACTTTAATCTTCTTTCCTTCTTTATATGATCTTCCATAATATTCAATAGGGACTTCTTTAATATCAATATTTTTTTTTGCTATTTTTGTTGTAATTTCTGGACAAAAAGAAAAACCTTTTTCTCTTAAGTCAATTGAATTAAATAATTCAATTGAAAAGGTTTTATAACAAGTATGTGCATCAGTAAGACTTTGTTTATTTATGATATTTGAAAAAATAGTTAACATGTGATTAAAAAATATTCTATAGATTGACGAAAAATTAACCAGAGAATATCGATTTTTATTCAATACTCTTGAGCCATATACAACTTCTGCTTGACCATTTAATATCGGCCTAACTAGAGATTTATAATCTTTTGGGTCATATTCTAAATCAGCATCTTGAATAATTACTATATCACCTGTTATGAATTTTTTTGCTGTTTGAATTGCGGCACCTTTGCCTAGATTTTTTTCATGATAAAAAATATTATAATCTTCTTTGGATAGCGTTTTAAGAAACTCTTTAGTTTTATCGGTGGAGCCATCATCTATTATTATAATTTCTTTTTCAATAAAATCGACATTATTAATTTTTTTGATTATTTTAAGAATGGTATTCTGCTCGTTAAAAACAGGTACAATTATTGAAAGCTTCATAGATAAAAATTTAAAGTCATTTTAATGTTTAACAAATCAAATTTTTAGATAAATATATAATATGTTTAAATTAATTATATTTTTAAAAAAAATATATTGGAAAATAGCAAAAAAAATAGGTTTTGTAATATTAATTCGTGATGAGAGAAAAAGCATTCATTCATCGAAGCTAAAAAAATACACTACCACAACTGGAATTTATTACCTACCAAAATATGCTTATCAAGATGTCATAAGAAGAGAAATAATTAAAAATAGAATCTTTGACGAGGATGTCTACAACTTATCTAAAAAATATATCAAACCAAATACAGTTGTTATAGACGCTGGAGCTAATTATGGTCAACTTAGTATTCTATTTTCAAAATTATATTTAAATACAACAATATATTCATTTGAGGCATCAAAATATATTTACGACATTTTAGTTAAAAATATTGGGTTAAATTCAGAAAATATAAGAGGATTAAATTGTATACTTTCAGATTGTTCTGAAGAAAAATATTTAAAAATTCCTAGCTTTGAAAAATATGGAACATATGGATCATTAGATCTAGAATTTTCAAATAATATGAAAAATAATTATAAAGAAAAAATTTTAGTTAAAAAAATTGACGATTTTAATTTTGAAAGAAAAATATCATTTATGAAAATTGATGTACAGGGATGGGATTTAAAAGTTTTAAAAGGTTCATCAAAGACTATACTAAAACATAAAATGCCTATTATTTTTGAATATGAAGAACAATTTGAAAATAAAATGAATTATCAATTTGAAGATTTTGTTAATTTTATAAAAAAAATAAATTATAAATTTGTTACAGTTGTAAATAATAATTTTTTAATTGTGCCTAATGAAAACAACTAAATTAGGCTAAGATGCTTATTTTATTCAAGATATTTTTAACTAACTTATACTTTTACCTGTATGGAAAAACTTTTAGTAATTATTATTTTAAAAAAAATAGTAATAAATTATCTGAAAATGCTATTTTTGGAACTATTTTAGTTTCATTTATTGCATTACTAACCAATTTTTTTCCTCCATTAAACAAAGTAATTTCAACAATAATTTTTATTATACCGTTTTTATTTTTTCTAAAAATAAAAATTTCAAAAAAAGAACTTTTTTTTTGTTTTAAAACATCAATAATTGTATTCTTACTTATTGCCTATAGTGACATAAATAGACCTGATGCTGGATTATATCATCTTCCATATACACAAGTATTAAATGAAAATAAAATTATTGTAGGACTAAGTAATTTACATTTTAGATTTGGGCACATTTCTATAATTCAATATATTTCTGCAATTAATAATAATTATATTACTGGAATACAAAGTATTACTATTCCATTAGGATCCTTAGTAGTTTTTATAATATTTTATTTTGTAGACGAAGTTATCAGCTTTTTAAAAAATACGAAATTTGAACTAAATGATATTTTTTCCCTATTTGTATTAATTTATATTGCTTATAAAATTAATCGTTATAGTGCTTTTGGAAATGATGCTCCTGCTCACTTATTATTTTTTTATTTAATTTCTATTTATTTAAAATCAGAGGTAAATTACAACTTTTTAAAAAAAACATCTCTCACAGCTACATACATATTTTTAAATAAAATTACTTTGGGGTTAGCATTTTTTATTCCTTTTACAATATACTTGAAATTAAATAAAAAATATAAAATTTTTTTTTCATTTTCATCTTTATTAATAATACTTTGGCTTTTAAAAAATATTTTAGTTTCTGGTTGTTTAATTTATCCAATTAATAAAACATGTTTTTATAAATTTTCATGGGCAGATAAGACGGAAACAATCAAACAAAATATATCAGCAGAAGTATGGTCAAAAGGGTGGCCTGACAGAAATGATGAAGCAATTACTGAGAATAAATTTTTAAAAAACTTTAATTGGGTAAACACTTGGTCTTCAAATCACCTAAGATATATTCTGAAAATTTTAATCCCCTATATATTTCTACTATTGGTCATTTTATTTGTCTTTAATTTTTATAAAAAAAACAAAAATAAGTATTTATTTGTTAAGGATAATAAAAAAAAAAATGTTGTTATTACAATTTCTACATTAGGTTCAATTATTTTTTTTTTAAAGTTTCCATTATATAGATATGGCTATAGTTATCTTGTTACACTAATAATATTTTTAATTGGATCTTATATTCATAGTTATAATTTATTATTAATAAAAAAAATTTTTAGATTAATTTTAATAGCGTCCATAATAGTATTTTTTGCTAAACAGTTGGATAGAATTAATAATAACTACAAATCCTACAATATATGGCCAAGTATTTATTCATTTATACCTAATAAAGAAAGTATAGAGCCTAAAGAAAAAATTGTAGGCACTAATTATAAAATTTTTGTAAGTGAAAAAGAATGTATGTACCTAAGGGCGCCATGTACAAATATATATAAATTAAACATTAAACATAAGAAAATAATTGGATATGACTTAATTTATACAAATTGAGATTATAGTATTTTAATAAAATCTTTGACAAAATCTTCGTAATTATACACAAATTTAAATCCTGTCTTTTTGATTTTTTTACAATTCATATAATATCCCTCATAAGGTATTTTATTTTTTGTAGGTTTTAGACTTATTTTTTTATTATATTTTTTACATATTTGGCCGATTTTTTTAACTGTAAAATGCTGAGAGACTAAATTGTATGTTTGATTGAAATATTTTTTTTAGTGAGAAAAAACATTGCTCTTGCTACATCATTAACTGAAACTATACTTTTTATTTGTACACCACCCGAAAATAATTTTAAGTCTAGGCTATTTTTAGCTCTTAATGCAAAAAGGTTGGGGAGATTAAACATCCTTTTTTTATCACTCGTGTGACCATAAACAGAACCTAATCTTAAAATAATGTAATTAATCTTGTTTTTTTTCAATAATTTTTCACAATCATATTTACTTCTAGAATATGCTAAATTTGGCATAGGCGTAGAATTTTCGTTAAAACGGGATTTATTCTTCTTACAGTTTTCGAATATTAAGTGAGTTGATGGAAATATTACTTTAGCCTTTTTTTCAGAAAAATTAATTAAATTATTTAAAATATTTATTGCATCATTATAAATTTTTTTTTCTTTTTTAATATCTAAATTAATATCTGTATTAGGTACTTTTACTATTCCTGCTAAATGAAAAATTAAATTAAAATTTTTGTAAATGTTTTTTGCAAATTTTTTATTAGTTAATTCCCCTTGTATATATTTAATATTTAATTTCTTAAACTTTGAAATTATTTTCTTATTATTTTTTTTATCTACTACAACAATGTTTTTTTTATCTTTAATTAATTTAATTAACTCACCACCTATAAAACCAGCACCACCTGTTATTAATATTTTATTTTTCATATTTTGCGATTATTAATGCATAAAAAATAATATAACTAACTATTAATTGTAAATAATAATCTTTTAGT
>MDTB01165219.1_pt1 | contig 17859 bp, 20 predicted proteins | sample 811161 | NCBI WGS metagenome assembly MDTB01 (sample SAMN05326650, study PRJNA326480) | marine metagenome | isolation source: seawater | place: Mediterranean Sea | collected 2009
ATTTGTCCTTATAATTAAACATCTATTATTTTTAATAAGATATTTTTCTGCAAAATATTTAGTTTTTGAATAATAATTTGTAAAAAATGTCTTATCTGTTTCCTTATACTTTTCTTTATTTCCTAAACTGTAAACCTGATCTGAGGAAATATGTATTAAATTAAATTTTTTTTTTTTTGATAAATTATTAAGAAAAATTGGAAAATCTAAATTTATTTTTTTACATATTTTTTTATTTTTTTCACAATTATCTACACTGGCTATTGCTGCACAATTAATAACATTTAAAAATTTATATTTATTAAAAATATAAAGTAATTTTTTTGAATTATTTAAATTACAATTGTAATCTGAGTAACTTCTAGCGATGCAAAAAATATCTTTAGATGGTAGATTATTTTTTAATCTTGATCCTAAAAGACCATTTGAACCGATTATTAAATATTTAAATTTAATTTTTTTTGGCATTAATTTCTATATTTTTCTAAGATCAATTTTTTTATAATTTCTTTTGATAATTGAGTTAAAATTAGTTTTTATCGGCTGTTTAAAAAATTTAACTATTTGTTTAAATTCTTTTACATTTTGAACTCCAATAACTAAATAATCAATCTCTTTGATTGATTTGCAAAAATCTAAGCAAACTTTGACTGGATCAACAGATTTTAATTTACAAAATTCAAACCAGCGTTCAAATTCTTTTTTATTTTTTGTGTCTAAAATATTTTTCTCATTAGTCAAAATTCCTTGTAAAAAAATCGATCTTGCAAATATTATTATTTTTTTTCTTTTTAATTTATTTAAAAATTTATTAAAAATAAATTCACGATTAAATGGATTTACTGGAATTTGAATTATGTCTGGTATCCATATTTTTAAAATTTTTTTTAAAACAACTAAATCATATACTGACACTCCAATTTTACTAACAAGGCCATCAGCTTTCAATTTTTTTACTAATTTAATATTTTTTTTAACAATCGCTTCATTTTGATCATGTAGTAATAGGGAATAAATTTTTGTATTAGAGTGTTTATTGAAATATAAAATTCTTCTCTTTATTGACTCAAAATTATATTTTTTTTTTATAATAATTTTTGTATTTAATTTGAACTTATTATTAGTAATTTTTCTAATTTGTAAGTGACTGTTCTTATATTCAAATGATGAATCAATATTATTAATATTATTCCTATCAGCTACTTTTAAAATCTTTTTAAAATTATTTTTAAATAATTTAGTTTTGTTAATACCGTATTTAGAACCAACATTTGCAGTCCCTAAACAGAGTTTACCCATTAAATAAAGTTTTCTTTTTTTAAAATTCTTTTAATTTGTTGAACATTTAAAAAATTTTTATTTATATTTGATGAATATGAAAATTTATTATGTTTTTTAACTTCTTTAGAAAATTTCTTATAATAATTAATATATTTTTTTTCAACAACTGGTAGCAAAATATATTTATCCTGAATTCCTAAAGTATTTAAGCTCTCCGCCTCTGTTATTAAGTCTTCATGTAATTTTTCGCCTAACCTGACTCCAATTTTTTTTAATTTTAATTTAGGATCAATAGCTTTTGCAATATCTATTATCTTCACTGAAGGAATTCTAGGAATTACTATTTCTGATCCTATAGAATTTAACAATGTCCATAATACTAATTCTACACCTTCATTTAAGGTAAGCACAAACCTTGTCATCCTAGTATCGGTTATTGTGAAATGTTTTTGTTTAACCTGATCTATAAATATAGGAATAACTGATCCTCTACTTCCTATAACATTCCCGTACCTTACGCAGCTAAATATGGTTTTTTTTTTTCCGACTATATTATTTGCTGAGACAAATAGTTTTTCTGCACATAATTTAGTTGCACCATATAAATTGACTGGGGAAACAGCTTTATCAGTTGATAAACTTATGACTTTCTTAACCCCACTATCAATTGAAGCCTCAATTATATTTTGTGCTCCTAATACATTTGTTTTTATAGTTTCAATTGGGTTATACTCTGATGCTGATACCTGCTTTAGCGCTGCTGCATGAATTACATAGTCCACACCCTCTAAAGCTCTATGCAGCCTCTCTTTATCTCGAACATCGCCTAGGAAAAAACGCAAATTACTATTTTTAACTATATTTAATTCATTTGACATTTCAAATTGTTTAAGCTCATCTCTACTAAATATAATTATTTTTTTTAGTTTAATGCTTTTTTTTAGCAAGTTTTTCACAAATGCTTTTCCAAAACTTCCTGTTCCACCTGTAATTAAGATCGATTTATTTTTCAAAAATTTATTTAGCATTTTTATATAATTAATTTCACAACATATTATCAATTAATTAATTTACCAGATAATTTTTTATATTTTAAAAAATTATTTAAGAAGTTGACTTATTGTAAATTCATTGAATAACCTAAATTTTTTTTTAATTTAAAATTAAAATTAAATGTTGGGGTATAATTATCATACTGATAAAGAATAGTTTAAAATATATATACTGTCTTTTTTTACGCTATGATGACTTATAGAGAGCAAACCTAACCTCAAAACTTAAAACATTAATACTTTATTTGTTAATTTCAGGTCACGAATTTTTATATTTGGTTAATTAATTTTAATTTACTTAATATTATAAATTATCATATAAACTAATAGAATTATGAATATAAGTAAAAAATTAAAATTTTCAGAAAAAAAACCATTACTAATTGCGGAGATTTCAGCAAACCATAATGGTAATAAAAAAAAATTTTTTAAATTAATTAATTCAGCCTTAGACAGTGGTGCTGATTTGGTTAAAATTCAAACATACGAGCCACAAGATATTACAGTTAATGAAAAAAAAAATTATTTAAGAATAAGTTCAGGTTTATGGAAAAATAGATATCTTTGGGATCTTTATAAAGAAGCACAAACACCTTTCAGTTGGCACAAAGAAGCATTTAGAATTGCTAAAAAAAGAAATAAACTTATTTTTAGCAGTCCGTTTAGTCTTAGGGCAGTTGATTTTTTAGAAGAGCTAAATACTCCAATTTACAAAATATCTTCTTTTGAAATTACCGATTTACGACTCATTAAATATATTGCTTCAAAAAAAAAACCTATAATAATATCTACGGGTATGAGCTCTTTAAATGAAATAAAAAAAGCAATTAATGTAATTAACAAATACCATAATAAAGTTGTCATTATGCATTGTGTATCAAAATATCCTACTGAACTTAAAGATAGCTGCTTGGGTAATATATTAAGTTTAAAAAAAATATTTAAAAAAAATCTAATTGGTCTTTCAGATCACACGCGAGGAATATATTCATCAATTGCATCTTTACCTCTAGGTATTGTAGCAATAGAAAAACATTTTAGATTAGATGAGATTAAAAAAAGTGTTGATTATGAATTTTCACTGACACCACAAATCTTTAGAAATTTGAGAAAAGCTATTGATGATATTAGTTATAGTATTCACAAAAAAAATAATAACAATCTAAATAGTTATAACGTTAAATTTCGAAGATCTATATTTGCATCAAAAGATATTCAAAAGAATGAGTTATTAAACGATAAAAATATTAAAATATTAAGACCAAACGTTGGTATATCAGCAGAAAATTATTTTAATATTTTAAAAAAAAAAACTAGAAGAAATATAAAAAAAAACTCACCCATATTTAAAAAAGACATAAAGTAAATACAAGTCTTCAAAAAATAAAAACTATTTATGATCTTAATATATTAGAAAATTAAAAACTTTTTTGCTTTTATTACAAGACTTATTATAAAAATTATTTTTAATAAATTTCTCAATTAGCATTAAATAGATCAATATTATTTTTATAAAAGTCAGGACAAATAATAGTTCTATACTTATTTTTATATCCAAAATACTTTTCTATAATTTCCCAATATTGCTTTTGTTTTTCTAAATTTTCATCTATATAAAATTTGTTATTTAATAAGTGAAGAAAATTTTCTACGGCATTTTTTATCTCAAATTTATTGTTATTTATAATCGTATAGCCAAGTTCATTAAGCTTTAAGGGGGAAACAATATAATTTAATTTTTTTTCATAAATGTCTTTAAAACTAACAAGCTTTCCTGTTCTTAAATTTTTTAATTTTTTTAATAATATCATCGCTCTCAATTGATTTAAAGCCATTGCATGCACGCCATATTCATCAATGACTAATTTAGGTTTTCTAAATAATGTTCCTAATTCTGTTATGCCAGAACTTGACGTTATCATAAATTCGCATTTGGATGCAAGATAGACATCCAAAAAGTCACTCCTATCATCAGATGCCCCATAATCAATAACATTTGAATCAACAAAATTTAATTTTTCTTTTTCATTTTTTCCCATCCTTATTGCTTTATAATTTTTTGACACTAAGTATTTTACCCCTAAAATTTTATCTGCAATATTGGAGTTTCTGAGTGACGGGTCTTGTTCATTGTGAAATAAAGACGTTCTTGAAGCAAAAAGAAAAAACCTTTTATTTTGAATTTTAATTTTTTTAAAGTATTTCTCACCTTCGTTTATTTCCTTTATAGTAAAATCTATTGAAGGTTTATATCTTGATAATACATTTGCATCATCAATTTGTTTTAATCCACCTTTAAGCGTTTTTTTAACTTCTTCAGGATATTTGAGATAATCCATAAGAAAAAAATTTAAAAATTTACATTTATTACTTAAAATATAAATCGGTTCAAGGATATGTCGGGGTAAAATAAATAGCTTTTCTCTCCATTTTTTTTTTAAGAATTGATTAGCTATTCTTTTCTCAAAAAACCAAATAACTGGTATTCCATTTGGATAATCTTTTTTTTCACAAATATAAATTTCCATTTGAGTGGCCATATGTCCTATCTTTTTTGAAATAACTTTATTAATCCTAAAATCTATAAAGATTCTAATTATTAAAAATAATAATATTACAGGGATAAGAAAAATAAGTTTAATGGCAGTAATTTTTATTAATTTAAACATTTAAATTTTTGAATTTTCTATAATAGTAAATTTATACTTACAAGTTCTATAATTGGACACTATATTTAAAAAATAAATTCTTTATTATCTCTCTACAAAATCTTAACGATTATCGATTAAAAATAGTTTAAGAGTTTTTTTTGTAGAAAAAATATTAAAATTTTTTTTTAAGAAATTATTTATTTTAATATTAAATCCTGCTTTCTTCGATTTTTGTATTAAAGCTATATTTTTTTTTTTTTCAAATTTATACATTTGTTGAACAATATTTTTTAGTTTAATTGGACTATTTGAGGCAACATTTAAAACTCTTGAACCTTGAAATCTTACAAGCTTAATAATAATTTCTGTTAAATTTTTAACATGAATAAAATTATTGAATTTCAAGTTTGGATTTGAATAAACTAGGGGTTCATTATTTTTTATTTTTTTTAAAGCCTTTGATATAAAATTGTAGTCTGAATTTATACCTACGATCGCTGGTAATCTTAAAATAAAATAATCTATTTTCCTCTGCTTACTTAATTTTACTAAATATTGTTCAGATTTAAATTTAGAACGACCATATGCATCTACTGGCCTGATTTTAGTATTTAAATCAATTTTACAAGTGTTTAATTTGCCATAAACAGACATAGTTGATATAAAAATAATTTTTTTGCAACCATTTTTAATTGCTTGTAATGCTAATTTTTTAAATCCATAATAATTTGTGATCATTATTGTTTTTTCACTTAAATTTTCAGATGGTATAGCGGAAGCACAATGAATAAGGCAATCAACTTTAAAATTTAAGTAAAATTTTTTAGATAAATCTAATTTTAAAATCGAAATTTTATTTTTTTTTAAGTGCTTTGGGTACGATTTTCTATATGATGCAAATACATTAAACTTTTTTTTAGCTGCTTCGAGAGAAACATTTCTTCCTAATAATGTGCCGGAACCAGTTATTAATAAATTCACTTTTTAGATGATAATTATTTTGCTAAAAAATGCTATATATATATTGTCTTTTAAAAAGATTAAACTAATTAGACTTTTAAATGAAAAAATTTAGCAAAATAAAATCTTTAGAAAGATGTAAAAAGTATAGAACGAATATTTTAAAACTTTCTCAAAATGTCCCTGCTCTTCATATAGGTGGAGCATTTTCGTGTACAGAAATACTAGAGGTGATTTATAATTATTTTTTAAGTGCTTATGAAAAAGACTTATTTATATTAAGTAAAGGTCACGCTTCAATACTGCAATATGTAATTCTTGAAAGTAAAAATATTATTAGCAAGAATGAGCTACGACTTTACTGTAAAAAAAATGGATCACTTGGTGTTCATGGTGAAATCACTACGAGGGGTATAAATGCCTCCACAGGTTCTCTGGGTCATGGATTAGCAATGGCAGCAGGCTTTGCATTAGCAGAGAAAAAATCAAAAGTATTTGTAGTAATAAGTGATGGAGAACTACAAGAAGGTTCAACATGGGAAGCAATAATGTTAATACCAGCCCTAAAATTAAATAATGTTATCTTGGTTGTAGATAATAATAATCTTCAAAGCTTAGAAAAAACTTCAAAATCTCATCCAAACTTATACCCAATTCACTCAAAGTTAAAAAGTTTTGGATGGCACTCTGAAGTATGCAATGGTCATGACTCTGGCAAAATTTTTAAAAAGATTAAGAATAAGAACAAAAACAAACCTTACGCATTAGTAGCAAAAACAATTAAGGGATACCCTATAAGTTTTATGAAAAATAAACCAATATGGCATTACAAATCACCAAATAAAAATGAGTTAAATGCCGCAATGGAAGAATTAAAATCATGAGAAATGTATTTTCAGAAGAACTTTATAAACAAGCCAAAAAAAATAAAAAAATTGATGTAATTGTATCAGATATATCTCCAGCTGGTAGCATGGAGGATTTTAGAAAAAAATATCCAAAAAGATTTATAAATGTTGGTGTAGCTGAACAAGTTATGATTGGCTTATCTGCAGGCCTAGCTTTGAGGGGTAGACGTCCATTTGCATATACTATTGCAACATTTGCATTATTTAGACCATTCGAGATGGTGAGAGATGATATTTGTTATCAGAATTTACCTGTTACAATAGTTGGAATGGGTGCTGGAACTATCTATGCAAATTTAGGTGGAACACATCTAGCTCAAGAGGATATATCAATTGCTAAAAGTTTACCGAACATGAGTGTTATAGCACCCATTGATCCAAATGAATTAAGAGAAGCAGTCAAATTTTGTGCTAATAAAGCCGTGGGTCCAGTTTATTTACGAATTGGAAAAGCAGGAGAGAAAAATTTTTCACATCTATCAAATCAAAAATGGGAATTTGGAAAAATTAGAAATTTAATACGTGGTAAAGATGTATGCTTTTTGACGTATGGTCCAATAATCAAATTAGTAGACAAAGTAGTGAAAAAATTAAAATCAAAAAAGATAAACCCCTCAATTTATAATTGTCATACACTTAAACCATTAGATAAAAAAACCCTGAAAAAAATTTTCAGTAAATACAAAATAATTGTTACTGTTGAGGACCATTCAATAATTAACGGTTTGGCTCAAGATGTTAAATCTTTAGCTTTTGATTTTAATTATAAGGGTAAAATACAAAATTATGCATTAGAGGACAAATTTTCGCACTCTTATGAAAAACAAGAAGATATACTTGATTTAAACGATATCAAAGAAACCAAAATAATTAAAAATATAATAAAATGTCTCTAAAAAATAATTATTTAATTAAGAATTATCAAAAAGATCGAACTTTAAAAATAAAACATAACTATTTAACTGAACAATTTTTTGATTATAAAAAAATTTTAAAAAATTTTGAAAAGGTTATCAAAACGAATGAATTTACATTAGGAAAGGAAGTCGACGAGTTTGAAAATAAAATTTCTAATTTACTAAAGACAAAATATATTGTCTCTGTTGGAAGTGGTACCGATGCTATTATGTTAAGTTTAAAAGCAATTGGTATACAAGAAGGTGATGAAGTTATAACTACTCCATTTACTTTTTATGCAACCATTGGCGCAATAGTCACTGCTGGTGCTAAACCTATTTTTGTAGACGTTAGAGAAGATTACAATATAAATCCAGACTTGATAGAGGAGAAAATAACAAAAAAAACTAAAGCAATATTGCCTGTACATTGGGCAGGAAGAGTCTGTGAAATGGATAAAATTAATAAAATTGCAAAAAAATATAAATTAAAAATTATAGAAGATTCTTGTCATGCAATTTTAGCAAAATATAAAAATAAATTTGCAGGTAAATTTTCCTCATTTGGTTGTTTTAGCCTACATCCACTTAAAAATCTAAATGTATGGGGAGATGGGGGGTTTGTTGTATGCTCAAATAAATATTATTACAAGAAATTGAGGTTAATGAGAAATCATGGACTAGTTGGAAGAAATAAAAATTTAATTTTTGGTTATAACTCAAGACTTGATACGCTGCAGGCAGTAGTAGCATTAAATGCATTAAAAAAAATAAAATACATAACTCAAAAAAGAATAGCAAACTCCAATTTTTTAGATAAAAAATTAACATCTATTCAAAATGTTAAATGTGTTAAGAGAGATAAAAATATAAAAGAAGTCTTTCACTTATACAAATTAAATCTTAAAAACAAAAAAATCAGAGATAAGACAATTAAGTTTTTAATCAAAAAAGGAGTAGATGCTAAAATTCATTACCCTACTTCAATGCATTTACAACCTGCTGCAAAAAAATTTGGTTATAAAAAGGGTGACTTTCCAATTGCAGAGAGATTATCACAAACTTCGATTTCTATTCCAGTGCATGAATATGTTACTAGAAAAAACTTAAAATATATTGTGAATTTAATAAGTAAGTGCGTTTGAAAATTAATTAATTAAAACTACATTATCATTAAAAATTGATTTTTATAATAATGAGTGTTGTTAATTTTTATTTAAAAATTGATTTAATTTAATTATATTACTGACGTAGAAGTATTGTTTTTCATTGTTAGCTACTAGATTTTCAAAAATAAAGTGAGTTTTAACTTTTTTTTTAATCAAAATTTTTATAATTTCATCTCTTGATTTTAAATTAGATGGCAAAATATATATAGATAAAAAGACCAATTCTTTATCAGGGTTAATTTTTTTAATTAATGATCTCAATTTAATATTTTTGCTTGCAAATACAGGTTCTCCTTGTGGTAAAGTGAATAACTGATTATGTTTTTTGTAGTAGTCTCTTAAAATTACATACTGAAATCTTGCAGGTATATAATAAATTCCAAATTTTTGATTTTGAATATAGCTTATAAAATTATTTTTTAATGATTTCATAAAAATTATGCTTAAGGTTAAAAATTGAGACTGCCTTGAGTGATAATGGTTTATAAAAACCTCCAATTTTTTTTTCATTATCTAAATTTGTATAAGGACTGTACAAATTTTTGTATCTCACATTAATAGACCATCTTGTATTTTTTTCTTCATTTAGAATATTTCCATGTAAACAATTTGCTGAAAAAAGAATAGCCTCTCCTTTTTTTAAATTTATCCATTTCATTTTTTTTTTATATATTTGTAATATTTTTTTAAAATTTAATAATTTGTTTTTCTTTATTTTTTTTAAAATAACTAAAGAGTCGAAAGGATTAATAATGAACATTGACTGTGTTTTTTTCACTGCAACGAAAGGAACCCATAAATTTATTTGAAAAATTGATTCCCCACTAAAAAAATCTGTATGCATATCTAATAAAGAACTATTATCTCCTGGAAACTGAATAGATAAATTCATATCACTACACACCAATTCATTACCCACAGTTTCAATAATGAATGTTTCGGCAGAATTAAATATGTTTTTTTTAAAACCTTTATCAGTATTTAACTTCTTAAATATGTTCAGTCTAAAATCATTTAATTCTTCAATGGTAATTTTTTTGTGAATCTTATCTAATTTTATAAAATTTTTCTTTAATTTTTTTTTAACTATTGAAACCAAAATAGAATTAGCTTTTTTAAAGTTTTGGTCTGATAACTTAAACTTAAAATATCCATTCTTTATTAGTTGATTTGCAATTTTATTACTTAATTGAATCATATTTTATATAAAAAATTTATGTATTTTATAAATTCAAATTTATCTACTATTTTTTTATTCCCTATAAATAGTGAATGTAAACCTGCATATGCAGTTGCCAAAAATTGTGACAATCTTAATGGTGTATTATTTTTTATAAGTAATGAAAAAATAAGAAAAAACATATCTCCACAACCAGTCGTATCGATTGCAGATTTTATAAAAACAGGACAATAATATAAAGATTTTTTGTTAAAAACTACTGAACCATCTTTTCCAAGTGTCACTACAATTGTGGAATTATTTTTTTTAAATCTTGTGTAAAAATTATTTCTTATTCTTTTGATAGAATTAATATTTTGATATTTAAATTGCTCTACTGGAAGACCTAAATTCAAACAATACTCTTTGTAATCAAGAACGCAAAGTTCGTAATTCTTGTATTTTTTAATTAAATTTTCACCGAAATTAAGAGAGTTTGTTTGCACATTTAAAGAATAATTAATTTTTTTTGAATTAATAAAATCTAATACTTTTTTGTTACTTTCCCAAACACCATAATCAAAAATAAGATTAGTTGTTGAAGATTTAAATTTATTTAATTCTTTAATTTGATAAGCAAAATTTTTTTGATTATTTATTCTTGATAAATTTGAGATTTGAAAAAAACGCTCATTTCTATATTCATTAAGATATCTTGTCTTTATTTGATGAGTTAAATTAGGAATTTTTTTTAAATATATATTTTTTTTATTTATAAATTTTGCAGGAATTTTTTTTTTATCAAATCCAGTTATTAAACTTACTTTATTAACGAATTCAGAAGCTACATTTGCAACTGCAAGTGTACCACCTGGATAAATTTTTTCCGATTGTTTAACTCCTGAATAAACTGGAAACTTTGAGGCAAGGCCCAAGATTTTAATAAAGTCAAATTTATCAATTATTGTTTCTCCAAAAATATTAACACTTTTTTTCTTTAATTTATTAATTTCTTCTGTGACATCTATAAACAAGAAATTTTTTTTAAAATTTTTAATAAATTTTATTTGTAGATCATTTAAATCTGAATAATTATTTAAATATATTTTACTAGAACTTAGCAGTGGAGTTTTTGTAGTATGAAACTTTATTTTTTTTTTTTTAATAATAATAATTCTTTTTTTAAATTACCCACATAATCATTGGTACTTTTGTTATAATCATTGCCTTTAAAATAAATATTTGGTTCCAAAGAATCTAAAACTAATGTTGCGGATGGAGACTTGTCTAAAAAGACATAATCAACTGGCTCTAGATTTTTAACTAGCTCAAGTCTTGAATGATCATCATTATAAGGTAATGATGGACTTTTTAAAATAAATTCTGATGATGTGATACTAATAATTAAAATATCACAATTTTTTTTTGCTTCTTGGATGTGATTAAGATGGCCTATATGAAAAATATCAAATGCACCATGACATAACCCAATTATTTTTTTTTTATACTTTAGTCTAATTTTTTTAAGTTCTTTATAATTACTTATTATTTTCATTTAATTCATATAGATCAAAATTATACCATTTTTTCAATGGTAATGGATTTTCATATTTATTCTCTTTAATTATTTTTTTTATTTCTAATGCCTGTTCTATACAATCATCAATATCGACGGCATATCTATAAGTTCCAGCTCTTCCAACCGAAAAAAACCATTCAGGAAATCTATTAATATATTTTAATGACTTATTAATCTCTTCCTTAAAAGGTAATGGGTAAAATTTACCATTATGAGATGGAAATTCTAGACCTATCAAAGAGTTTTTTGATTTATATTTAGTAAATTTTTTAAATTCAACCATCCTAGTAAATTTTTCTTTATTTGCATAATAAACAAATGACACATTATCTGAAAAAACATTTTCATTAGGAAACATTATAAAAAACATATCTCTTCCTAAAAATTTTAATTCACCTAAATCATAATTAAAAAAATAATCTGGAGATATTGTACTAATAACAATATCATAAACTATTTTTTCATCATCATTTACTTGAAATTCTTTTTTATCTAAGTTGAAATTATTTATTTTGCTCTTCAAATGAATTTTAATATTTTTTTTTTCATGTAAACAATCAAAAAAATCATTATATCCATTGTATTTTATTGGATAACAAGAATAAATGTTCTCCCAAGCAGGTGTTGAACCTTTTTTTAGTGTTGCACCTTTTGGAGACCAATTGAATGTATCGATTTTTCTATTATCATCTACCATCCACATTTTTTGATTATAGTTTTTAATTATTTTTTCATACAATGTCTGACCAATTGAATTTATCCAGTATTCCTCTAAATTTTTTGAGTTTAAAATACTTTCAGTTTTTTTATTTTTAATTTCATCTAAAATAACATCACAATCAGGCATCATATTAACATCATCAAAATTTACAGGATAATGATAGAATTGATCATCCTTTTCTACATAAGTTATAAATTTATGATCTGTCACACTTCTCATGGGAATAATCTTATTAAAATATTCATATACCTTTTTATTTGTGCTTAAAAAATGTCTAGGTCCGTATGTGTAAGGATGTTTATTTGCATAAAAAAATGTTCTTACACCTGCTCCCAAAAATGGAGCTTTATCTACTATTGTTAAACTAATATTTTCTATTTCTGATAATATATTTGCACAGGCACATCCTGCCATTCCCCCACCAATAATTAAAATTTTTTTACTTTTCATTTTTTATTTTGAAAAAAATTTTTATATTTTTTACTATAAAAGATAATTGTTTTTTTTTGAGAGATTTGTAGATTGGAAGACTAAGAATTTCTTTAGAATATTTTTCAGTAATTGGAAGACTAATTTTTCCAAAGCTCTTTAAATAAGCTTGTTGCAAATGTATTGGTTTTGGATAATGTATTGCTGTCTCAATTCCCTTTTCTTTTAAAAAATCTTTTAATTCATCTCTATATTTTGTCCTAATAATGTATTGATGAAAAGATGGTTTTGTAAACTTTTTATTATATACAGGAATTTTTACAATTTTTGATAATGATTTTTCATAATAATTTGCAATTTGATAATGTTTATTATTCCATAACTTAATTTTTTTAATCATTATTCTTCCAAATGCAGCTTGTAAATTATCTAATCTTGAGTTGGTTCCCCAAATTATAGCTTCATCTCTACTTTTAAGACCATGATTTCTTATTAATTTTAACTTTGAATAAAGTTTTGTATCATTAGTTACGATCAATCCACCATCACCATATACATGGAAATTTTTCCTTGGGTGCATGCTAAATAAACCCACATTACCTATGGTTCCTAGAAAAGATTTTTTATATTTTGTACCAAATGCATGTGCAGCATCTTCTATTAGTAATAGGTTTCTTTCCTTACAAATCTTTTTGATTGCTGTTAAATTGGATGGAATACCAGACAAATGAACAGGCATTATTGCTTTTGTTTTTTTTGTAATTTTTTTCTTAATTAAATTAACATCAATATTTAAATCATCACCAATGTCAGCTAATACTGGCTTAGAACCATGATATGCTATAGCACCACATGTAGCTATGAAAGAATTTGAAACTGTTATAATTTCATCTTTGTTATTGAAATTTAATGCCTTTAAAAGGATTATCATACCTTCAGTCCAATTTCCTACACCTAATACATGCTTAACTTTTAAAAATTTTTTAACATCATTCTCAAATAGATCTAACTCCTTGCCTAAAACATATTCACCTTTCTTTCCAACGGATAAAAATTTATTGACTAAATTTTTTTTTAAAAGTTTAAACTCAGATTGAAATTCGGTAAATTTTATTTTCATAATATTTTAAAGTTTTAATTAGTTTTTTTTGCTGGCGATCCATAAATTATTTGATTTGTTTTTTCAAATGATTTCAAAACTAAGCTGCTCATCCCTATTAAATTATTTTTGCCAATTTTCACGTTTTCTTTTATATTGGTTCCTGAGCCTATATAACAAGATTTCTTAATTTTCACAGATCCAGCAAGATTACACATAGTATTTAATTTACAATAATCTCCTATTTCACAATCATGATTTACCACTGTATTTGGCAATATGTTAACAAAATCACCAATTCTTACGTTTAATCCAATTGTACAATTTTGATAAATAATTGTTCCATGTCCAATTTTAGAGTATTTAGAAACTTGTGCTTTAGGGTGAATTAGTTTTGGAAATCTATTTTTTTTTATTTTCAATTCTTTTAAAATTCTATCAATTTTAGTAAAATTAGTACTATTTCCAATTGCCGTTGTGAATAAAATATCATTATTAAATTTTTTTGCTTCTGAAAATTTTCCCAAAATTTTATAATTTGTTACGCCTTTAATAGTTTCGAGTCTGTCATCAAGAAAACCTAAAATATCATATTTTTTATCATTTTTATTAAGATCCTCTATTAAACCTAATAAGTCTAAACATCCTCCAGAAGCACCTAATATTATTATTTTTTGCATTATCTATTTATCTATCCTGGTTTAAACCAATCATAATCACCATTGTATCTAACTTTTTTAAAAAACTTTAACCAACTATTTTTACTCATGTAAGTTGTCGCTAAAACTGCCCATTCATCTAAAATTTTTTTCTCTGTTTCGTTTTCATAAGTTCCGACAGTGATAAACATATTTTTTTTACTTACTCTTTTTATATCTTTAAAAGACTGTTTTAGCTCTTTCAAAGAAAGTATATTGTGTAATGAGTTTATAGATATAGTTAAATCAAAAAAATTTTTTTTAAATGGTAAACTACCCGCATTAGCTATTATCAAATTATTTTTAATACTTTCGTGTCCATTAGAAATTGCATACTCAGATATATCAATGCCATAAAGTTTACATTTTGGCAGAAGATCTTTGAATTCTTTGAGCAAGTAACCTTTTGCACAACCAATATCAAGTATTCTTGAATTATTATTAAGTTTATAGTTTTTTATTAAAGCTTTAGCTAAATTTTTCCATCTTCCATCGTATTTATAGCCTCCATACCCTTGTTCTCTTGATCCATCAAAATAATAGTAGTCTAATTTCCAAGTTTTGATTCTATCATCATCACTCAAGTTTTTTCTTTTTTTTAATGGTTTTTTTCCTTGAGGAAGATATTTCAGGAAATTAATCTCCATATTTTTCCACTCTATATTTTGCTGGAAGTAATGCTTTTTTTACATGGAATACGTCGTTATTTTTACTGAGCATTACAGGAATTCCATTAAGAATTGGGTAAGCCTCTTTACATACATTGCATACAAGGATTTTTTTTGAAAGTTTCAACTTTTTATTTTTTTTACATTTTACGCATATTAGATCGCTATAATTTTTTTTCATAATTTATTATAAGCGAAGTTATTTTCATTCATCCATTTTAAATTATGATGAATTTTTTCATTTTTTAGTATATTTGAGTTAATTTTTTCTGCAATTTCTTCGATAGCATCCTCAACTTTATACTTTGGCATAAAACCTGTATCTAATAATTTTTTTGAGTCCAGTCTATAAGACCTCGGATCATCATTATTAGTTTCAATTTCTATTATTTTATTAGTCTTACTTGAAACCATTTTTGCAATATTTAGGATTGAAAGATTTTCAAACCCAGCATTAAAAATACCTTCAAACTTATTATTTTCTATAAAGTGTAAATATACGTTTGCTATATCTTGAATATGTATATTGGGTCGAATTTGACTTCCACCTAGAACTTTTATTTTTCCATTGAATAATGCTGCTGCAGTCAATAAATTTACGGAAACATCAAATCTCATTCTGGGTGAATATCCACAAACTGTTGCTGGCCTGATTATTTGGACTTTATAGTCGTTAGCATAACTTAGTAAAACTCTTTCAGCTACCATTTTAGTTTTATTATACTCTGTTAATGGCTCTAGTTTTAGATCTTCCGTTACCTTATCTTCTTTTTTTATTCCATAAACACTTCCAGATGATGCATATATAAATTGCTTTATTTTTGCTTTTTTTGCAAGATCTGCCAATTGTTGTGTTGCCAGTGCACTTACCTCCCATGTCAGCTTTGGATTTAAATCGCCACATGGATCATTTGCTATCGAGGAAAGATGTATAATTATATCAAAGCCCTCTAAATCTTGTAAATCGACCTTTCTAATATCTTTTTTTAAAACTAATAAATTTTTATTTTGCGATAGATGATTTCCAAACCAGCAAATATCAATTACCTTAACATAGTAGTTTCGATCTAAAAGCTTCGGAACTAGGATGTGCCCTTTGTAACCACACCCACCAGTAACAATCACTTTTATCATTTTTAATACTTGAATTAAATTTATAATAATTATTTTTTAAATAAACAGATTTTATATTAGTAACTCTTTAAGAGTTTTTTTCAATTATTTATTCCGGACCACTAACAATCTTAGATTTTCATTATTAATTAAAAACGATTAAAAAAAATTTTATACTTATTTTTGATATAACCTTACTAACTAGTAATAAATATTAATTATATAATTAAAACTTAGATCTCGCTATAAAATCAATCATTGACAGGAGCCAAGTGTGATGGGTCATTTCTACTAAATTATAATTTGTGCTATCTAGCCACAAGTTTACATGTCCAATTTTTCTTACTTTATTTTCTTTTTTGAAACCCGTTAATGTAATTACCTTACAACCAATTTTTTTTGCATATTTAGCTCCATTTACGATATTTTTTGATTCTCCACTACTGCTTACGCAAATTAGTAGATCTCCTTTATCTGCGTAAAAAGATAAAGCTTTTTCGACCCATCTTTCATAACCATAATCATTTGAGAAACAGGTTAAAAGGTCAGCTTCATTAAAATTAATTGCTCTTATTTTACAGATTTTAGTCAAATCAACACTCACATGACTTGCCATAGCAGCACTACCACCATTTCCAACCAATATTACTTTTTTTTTACTCTTTTTTGTTTCCATAATTATTTTAACAATTTTAAAGAAACTCTTTTCATCATATTTGGTAATTAATCTAGAAATTTTTTGTAAATAATTTGATAAATAATCTTTTTTCATGAAATATTATTATTTAAATTAAATATTTTTAGTTTTTTATTGATCTAGAGTATAAATAAATTATATGAAATTAAAAACTATTTGTTTTGATATTGATAATGTTATCTGCAAAACTACAAATACTAAAGACTATTCAAAATCAATACCTATAAAAAAAAATATTAAGACAATAAATAAGGCATATAATAAAGGGTTTTATATTATTATATATACTGCAAGATATATGGGGAGACACAACGGTAATTTAACAAAGGTAATGAAACAAATAAAACCGTTAACCTTAAAACAGTTAAAAAATTGGGGAGTTAAATATCACAAAATTTATTTTGGTAAACCTAGCTTTGATTTATTTATCGATGATAAGTCATTATTTTTCGATAAAGATTGGGGAAAATTATTAAAAAAAAAATTAAATATATAAATTGTGAAAATACAGAACATATTTTTTTAAAATTTTAATTTAAATTATAAGTATTAATTGTACTTTGTTTGATGAGATGACCTTTTTCCAGTTTAAAGATGACATCACAATTCTTAAGCGTATTTAAACGGTGAGCTATTAAGATAATAGTAATATTATTATCTAAGTTATTAACTGCATCCATTACTGCTTTTTCAGTTTGGTCATCTAGCGCATTAGTTGCTTCATCAAATATAAGTAATTTGGGATTATGATATAAAGCTCGAGCAATTCCTATTCGTTG
>MDTB01016578.1_pt1 | contig 17858 bp, 20 predicted proteins | sample 811161 | NCBI WGS metagenome assembly MDTB01 (sample SAMN05326650, study PRJNA326480) | marine metagenome | isolation source: seawater | place: Mediterranean Sea | collected 2009
AGAACAGTCTATTAACAATTGTTCGGATAAACTTAACAATTCGTTATTTTTAACTGCCCATGCTCCTTCCATAGCTCCAGTCGCCGAAAAACTCCAACAGCTTCCACATTGCCCTTGATTTTTAACCGGGGTGACCGCGTTTCTGTCGCGCCAGTCTACGGAATCAGGAACACTTAAATTTTCATATTCAAAATTACTACAACTAGTCGTTTTATTTTTTTTCTTATATCCCTTTTTAAATAGATGAAACTGTTTAAACGATAAATCCATATATTCATTATTATCTAGATTAAATGGAAAATTATGATTTTTAATGTATTTAGTATTTTCTACAAATCGATAAAATGAAGTTGTGTAGTCAACATATGTTTCATACTTTTTATCATATTTGTTTATAAAAGAAACAAAATCATGGTAATGTTCAGGGCTGTCAATAGGAATTATAACACCGTAACAAGGAAAGATTAAACCTAACAAAAGTATAAAACGCATTATACAATACACTACAAGATGTTTTTAAGTATATTTATTATATTTGTAAAATAATAAATCTTTTCAGAAATTAATGGAACAGAGTATGGGAAATATTTTAGCGGGTTTTCTTACCTATAAGGCAGACGATATTGATAAATACATACGTGAAATAAGGAATGATTTGAATGTTAAAACAAGCATCAACAAAAAGGTTGAATCAAAGATAAAAGGGGACGAGGCAAATATACAAGGCATAACCAATTTTATTGAAAGAAACGACACTATAATTGAACAGCAAGTAAATGATATTAGACAAATAACACAGGATCTTGAAAGGGCTGTGCAATTTTCAAATGAATTAACGGAGAGAAATAAGGCATGTCTAGAAGTTGTTAATTCTGAAAAGTGCGTTAATGTGCGAAAAAGGCTTGCGGAAATAAAAACGTTGCGAAAAGATATTCGTGCTTTTTTAGAAAAAGGGGGAATTCAGGCCTCTTACTTATAACATTAACCGAATTAAATGAGACTTTATATATAATACATTGGTATTATTATCTACGATATATTTTTGGACAGGAAATAGAGGAGGATAAAAACTTCATGTGTTTTTGTTAGTATATGTATAAGAAATTAAATTATTATTTTTGTGAAAAATAATTTGATTTGAAATATTATAATGACCGCAATAAAACCGAATGATAGTAGTTTAAGAGATAAAATAGATTCGGACAGTTACAACGATACGTTAAATGTAATTAACGCCAAGTATGCAGAAATGGACAAATTTATTGGTAATTTAGAGAGTGATATATTATCAATAAAGGATTTTGAAAATGAGGTATTGGCAGACCAAGCGCGTGGTTATGATACAGGAACTTCTTTAGATACACTGGGATTTCAAAAGAGCTCATTAGAAATAGATTTGAATTTTTTTGTTCATATGAAGGATGTTTACATTAAAAAGTTATATGGGGATTTATACAAATATTGTGATGGTATAATAGAAAATGCTCTTGCGATTGAAGAAATACCCGTTGGTTCTACAAAAGAGGATGTCAAACAACGTAAGTTTCGTAATATGACCGCATATCCTCCAGCAATGGTTGCAAATCCTGCAGCGACTGGGCCGGAAGGCGAGTCCGTAGAAGGAGTTCCTGCGGAAATAGAGGACCCTTATGCAAAATATGATATGAATGAAATTTTTGCATTAATTAATTGCACAACTAGTAATTTACGAGAGTTAGCAGAAGATATTGGTTCGTTTGATGATAAAATCTCTCGAGCAACGGAAAGAGAAAATAGGGGATTTAGTGTAGGGAACCTGATCATGAATTTGGAAAGTCAAAAACAGAAGTTAACCTTAGAATTCAATTCTTACATAGAGAGATTGGGCAAATTCTTGGATCAAAACAAGAACTTCTCCGAGAGATGCTTAAATCGTATTAAGATTATTTCAAATGAGATTGTTACAAGTGAAGAACAAGCATCCACAGAACCTGCGGCGGATAGTTCCGTATAAGTAATTTAACAATATATATATTTATTTTATATTGTTATATAAATGAAACGTAAAAGTTCTCGTCAAAACGGAGGCGCTAAGAAAGTCGCCAAAAAGACAGCAAAGAAGACCACAAAGAAAGCAACTGTATGGTCGCCAAGAAAGGGTGGTTATGTAGCACTAACCGTTCGTTCAAAACAGGACGGTGCGAATGGACGAGTTTGTCAGGTTGTAGAAATAAATCGTGACAAGACTCGTATTGCGGTGATGTTAAATTACAATGGACAGATTATAGTAGTAAAATATGATTCCGTGGTTAAGGCACCAGAAGATTGGAAAAAAAAGGATCCAAAAAATCATAATAAAGAACGGACAAATCCTTTACCTTTGCATATAAGGCACCAACTGAATTAGTATAATTATTAATTATTACAATTAATAATTATTTAAAAATAAAAAATAAGATAATGAATTTAGTTGGAGTAAGCAAGACCACCCATGCCACTCATGATGCGGAGTACGTTGTAGTTGACAGCGTAGATTCTTACCTTAGCAGTCGCGGTGCCCTCAACGGTGGCGTTCGAGAGAACAAGTTGAAGGGTCGCGTTGTCAATGCGCGAGAAATTGCAGGTGCCCGAAGGTTGGTGTTCTTCAGGGCGGAGAGCGAACGAGTAGAGATTGATGCCGGTGTCGGGGGTGCGGGTGTGGTGTTGGAATGGTTGAACGAGGTCGAAGTAGGTGCCCTCACGCTCCGAGAAGCGGTCTTGTCCGTTAAGTTGGAGCTTAGCGGTGACAACAGGGTTTTGTCCCCAGCAGTGCATGTTGAGGGCGGTTTCGGCGAGAACGAAGGTGCCCGCGTCGGATACAAGCGAGCCACCATCCACCTCGGGATCGGGTCCAGATTGAAGTCCCGAGGTGAATCCATCTACAGCTGAAGCAGTGGTGGCGTCTAGCTGATCAGCGTCAGCATTGGCGAAGAAGCCGGAGGCAGTAACCATGCCTTCGAGAGCATCCTTGGCGCCGAACGCGTGGAACGCATTGGGGAGAGCATCGTAGGCATCGGTGTAGTTGAAAGGTTGGGCGCCGAGAAGCTTGAAAAGAGGGGTGGCGCAATCGAGCGACGCGCAGTAGTCAACATTTCTGTCGGGTTGAACAACCCAGATAAGCTCCTTACAAGGGTGGTTGAAGTTGAGCTTGATCTTGTTGGACGACGAACCTACCGACTCATCACCAGTGAATTGAAGTTGCTCGATGAGGTATTCGTGGGGGTTTTGGGCCATGCGACGTCTCTCGTCGGTGTCAAGGAAGATGTAGTCAACGTAGAGCGAAGCAGCGACAAGCGATTGCGAGTAAGCAGGGGTGGCCTTACCACTGGAGCCACTGGCGCAAGCAATGTCATCGGTTGCCCAGAGGCACTCATCAATAGGGCGGAGGTCAATGTTAATCTTGACTTCGTGGTATTGAAGAGCGATGAGAGGAAGAGCAAGACCAGGGTTTCTGCAGTACCAGAATTGAAGAGGAACGTAGAGAGTGGTCTCAGGGAGAGCCTTGCGAGGAGCGCAGGTTTGGCGAGGCGCATCCGATGAGCAAGGGGTGTCGATCTCCGCGAAGGTAGGGTCGGTGATGTAGGTAAGGGCAGTGGTTTGTCCTACCATGTTGTGGTATCCAACCTCTTGTTCCTTGGATTGAGTGAGGCTGTTCCAGATGTGCATCCAGTCACCGTATTGACGGTCAATGCGTTGACCACCAATCTCAATCTCGACTTGCGAAACAAGTTGATGACCGGGGAAATCGAGCCAGCGAGCATAGTTAGCGTGGTCCGTGCCGATTTCAGGTAAAGTGAGTTGAAGATAGGTTCTGTAAGCAAGGTCACCATTTCTTGAGATGGTGCATGTTACACGTCGGCCGAAATCGGCTTGGCCGTTGAAAGTTTGCTCAATAGCTTCCATGGCAAAATTAGTGTGACGTCTGTAGGTTACCTTCCAGAATGTGATTTGTGGGTTGCTCGTTAGATATACATCTTGAGCGCCATAAGCGACTAATTGCATAAGTCCTCCTCCCATAGTTATAATATTGCTAAAGAAAAAAAATTTATTATATTAATTTAATTATTTTTTCAGTCATTTAATAGAGAATTCATGTCTAAATTTTCTTCCATAAATCGTCTTAAATAATCATCTAAAAAAATCTCCTTTTTACCTCCATGATTTTTTTTAAAAATATACGTATTTTCATTTTTTACTACAGACCAACCATTTTGAAGGGCATTGTAAATAAAAATCATTTTTTTTAAATGTATATCTTTTATGCTATTAAAATCTAAATCTGATACATTAATGTCCATTAATTCATAATTAGAAAAAGTTAATGGAAATTATTCTTAAATATTATAAAAATATAAAAAAATGAATATAAATTAATAATATATGCCTAATTTTAAGCCAAAAACAAATAAGAAAATTATTGTTAGCGAGAAAGATACAATAACATTAGATAACAAACACCAGGAAATAACAGAAAAATTTCAAAATGAAAATGAGGTTGTTATTCCAAAATTAAAAAAGAAAATTAGAATATTTAAAAACAAATTAGAAGAAACCAATATTTCACTGGAAACCAGTCTTGATATAAAAGACGAAATTCATAAATTAAAAGAGCAAGTTCGTAAAATAAAAGAAAAACAAAAACAATATTATTTAAAAAATTCAAAATATATTTTTAATTATTTTGAGGATAAAAAGGATATTGCTAATGGTAATAGCAATACAACAGTGTTAAATTCTTTTTTTAATATTAAAGAAAAAAAGACTGAAAATGATATAAATATGAACAGTAATTTACAGAATTATTTAAAGAATATTGATGATAGTTTTATCAATATTAATAATTTTATTTCAGATACAGATGTGTGTAGATCTTGTAATAAAGGGGAAATGATTCCGGTTGAACATGAGGGAATTATGGTATGCAATAATTCCAAATGTGGTAAACATTACCAGTTTCTTATTGAAAATGAGAAACCATCCTACAAAGAACCTCCAAAAGAGGTATGTTTTTATGCATATAAAAGAATTAATCATTTTAGAGAGATTTTGGCGCAATTTCAGGCTAAAGAATCTACACAAATTCCGGAAATAGTAATACAAGATATTACATTTCAAATGAAAAAAGAAAGAATAACCGTTGAATCTCTTACAAATAAAAGGGCTAAAGAGATTTTAAAGAAATTAGGCTACAGTAAATATTATGAACATATACCTTTTATTAAAGAAAAATTGGGTATTAAACCACCGATTATGAGTCCAGAATTAGAGGATAAATTATGTAATTTGTTTATGGAGATTCAGGCACCTTATGCTAAATACTGTCCAGATGGGCGCGTAAACTTTCTTAATTATTATTACACCATTTCTAAATTATGTGAATTATTAAACGAAAGACAATTTTTACCCTATTTTCCGGTTTTAAAAGACCGAGAAAAAAGGATTGAACAAGATGATATTTGGAAAAAAATATGCAATGAATTAAACTGGGAATTTATTCCAACATTATAAATAATAATATGAATTCAATTATTATTTATAGATTATAGATTATATATGGATTTATTTTGGGAATCCAACAAGATTGGCACCAATCCCGAAGCCAGCCCCTGAACGTGCGGAGGCAGCCATGGAAGGAACATAGGTGTCAAGAATAGAGAAAGTAGCCGCGGCGGTTAGCGCAATTAAAGCAACCTCTTCAAGCTTAAGTTTTTGTTTGGGGATAACCGAAGCAACAATACCAACCATAATACCTTCAACGAGATATTTAATCGCTCTTTTAATAAGTTCGCCAAGATCCAATTGATTCATTATAATAATGGTAAAGATAAAATATTTTTCAAAAAAGTATTTAAATCATACATATTATAATTAGTATATGGAAGAATCTCCTAAATTAGTTGATTTATTAGAGGAAGATAAGCCTTTGCCTGGACAGAAATTTGTATGTGTTTCATTTGTTTCTCCCGAAAAAATATTAAAGGAGAAGTCGTTATTTTTATTTGACAAATTCCTAAAGAATTGGGATTTTCAAAAATCAATGGAAAAATACAACCAATTTACAAATTTTTTATGTTTTAAATACAATCTTTCGGCGGAAGATGTGCAAAATGATTTAAAGGAATTTGTAAAAGAAGAACATCCAAATTTATTATCACATACTGTGGAAGATGAATATAAGAATTTCATTGATAAATATGAAGAAAAGTTGGAGAATGAATTCAATGAAGAACATGATTTTAAAACTAATGTTCGTGGTATAAAGGTTCGTGGTGTTTTTGAAACACAAAAAGAAGCAGAGATTCGTTCTAAAGTTTTACAACAATTGGATCCAAATCATGATGTTTATGTAGGCCCGGTTGGATTGTGGATGCCGTGGGAACCAGATGCATATAAAACTGGTCGGGTTGAACATATAGAAGATGAATTAAATCGTTTAATGCACGAAAAAGATAAAAATGAGAAAACTGCCAAGATGCAGTTTGAACAACGGGTTAAAGATGCTAAAATAAAAGCAATTGAAGAAAATAAGAAAATTGCAATTGAAAATAATAACAAACTTACACAAAATGTTGACAGCGATGGAAATCTTTACAGTGTTAACAATGAAAAAAATAGTGAAGTTCCGTTACTTGATGTTCGCAAAGAATTATTCGACGAAGAAAATATTAATCGTGACCGTTTACTAAGTGACCCAAATCACCCTAGTCCACTTGAAAGATTAAAAAGTCAACCAACTGCAGTTACAGAAACACAGGAAACCAATGATGAGGAAACCAATGATGAAAATGATAATTTAGAAAAAGTAGATTAAATAAAGTAAACAAAGTAAATAAATATATATACGTATATTTATTTATTACCATCTTGATTTTTTAACATTAATTCTTGGTCCTGCTGATTTTTTACGATTTGAATTTGGATCATACATCTCATCTTCCTCGTCGGAATTGATATCTTTTGACATTTCCCAGAATTCCTTAGATCCTAGCTTGAAATTTCCATGCGGTTCTGCACGATACCAAAAAATTTGATCTTTTAATGCGTTACTTTTTGCATTATTATGAATAACAAGACATTCATAATTTTCCGTACACTGGTCCATAACTTGACAAAAAGATTCAAATGTTGGAAACATTCCCGCATAATTTTCATAGATTCTTTTGCGATTTGCAATATAGGGTTCACGTAAAATAAAGACGTAGTCAATGTTCGTTCTTAAATTTGGCGGAATACCAAGAGGATATTGCATCGTAATTATCAACATTACCTTCCAATGACGTCCGTTCATAAACAACAATCGCATCATTTTATCCTTCGTCCAACCCGCGTCATACAAACAATCGTCCAAAATAACAAATGTGCGACCATCAATATTAGATTTTTTGTAGGCCTCTGTTTCTCTTTTTATCTGTTTTATAACCTGCTTTTGTCGTTTTAAAATATTTTCAACAATTGCACTATTATATTCATCGTGAATAAACAATTTTGGAACATGTTTTGCATAAAATCCATTTCCCGCCTCTGTTCCCGAAATCACGGTTCCTATAGGAATATCCTGTTGATAAAATAGAATATCTCTTACTAAATAAGATTTTCCGGTATCACGACGACCAATTAAAACAATAACCGGCCCACTCCCTCCTGCACCAGTAGCTTCGAATTTTATACTTCGCATATCGAATTTTTTTAATTCAAGAGTCATAATATAAACAATTACAAAAAATACATTATTTAAAAACGCATTATTAGTTTAAAAATAGGTAAATTAATATATATTAAAAACAATGAATGAATTATCGTTAAACTACGATTATTGTGAGGATGATTTAGAAAATATAGATTATCTTAATGTTGAAAATATTCAAAAGTATAATCCTATTTATACAAAATATTTTAAACTAACAGAAAACAACTACAACAAAATCACGTTAAATCAACAATATAAATTATCAAGTATTTTAGAAAAAAAAACCTTTTCTGTTTACTTGTGTAAAATTGGAAATAAAAAAAATTTTCAAAACAAAGAAGTTTTTGTTAAATTTGCTCCATTACTAGACCCTATAAAATACATGATCGGTAAATACGACTTTGATACAGATTCATTATTCGCACTTCCACAATTAATTAACAATACGACCGATTCTAAAACAAAATCAAAATTAGAAGATTATAATAATTGTGCTTATGTTGATGGTTTTTTTTCCTTTTTAACAAGTAAACTTTTACATGAATATAAGTTTTTAAATTCTGTCGATTTCTATGGGTCATATCTTGCAAATCACAACCGTATGAAATTTAATATTTATGATGACATTGATTTTTTAAATGATTCTGAAGATTTTCACAAAAGTAAGAATGTTCATTTTGAGATTGATGAGGATTTTTATGATGAACTTTCAAATTATGATTCTAATAATAATAAAAAAAAAATAAATATTTCAGGAGATGAAATAGAGCCTCTTACTATAGAAGAGGTTTCAAATTCTTCATTAGAAAATAATAAAGAAACAGATGTTAACCTACCTATCGTAAATTTAATGGATTTAAATGATTTAAGTTTAAATTGCTTTGATATATCATTTAATACAACCAAAAAGGATTCGCGATGTTCTAGTTTAACCTGTTCTTCCAGAAGCTCACATACAGAATCCGAAACGGATGGCGAAGATGAAGGCGAAAATAATAGTGAAAGTGATGATGGTAGCGAAAGTGATGAAAGCGATGAAAGTGACGAACGAGAGATATGTGCGCATATTAATAAATTTCCAGTAAATGTTATTATGCTAGAAAAATGTGAACAAACCCTAGATTCTTATATGCTTAAAAATGAACTTGAAGAAGAAGAATGGGAATGCATTATTCTTCAAATTATATTTACCTTGATTACTTATCAAAAAGCATTTGATTTTACTCATAATGATTTACATACCAATAATATAATGTTTACTCCTACAGAAAAACAATTCTTATATTATACTTACAACAGTAAAACATATAAAATTTCCACTTTTGGGAAAATATGGAAAATAATAGACTTTGGAAGAGCAATTTTTAAATTTTCCGGAAATTTAATTGCCAGTGACAGTTTTTCAAGTAAAGGTGATGCCGCTACACAATATAATTTTGAACCATATTATAATGAAAAAAAACCAAAGGTAGAACCTAATAAAAGTTTTGATTTATGTAGATTAGGTTGTTCTTTATTTGATTATTTTATAGATAATATTAAATGTATAAAAGATAGAAGAGAATGTGATAACCTACAATCTTTAATATTGGAATGGTGCGAAGACGATAAAAAGAAAAATGTTCTATACAAAAATAATGGAGAAGAACGATATCCAGAATTTAAACTTTATAAAATGATTTCCAGAACTGTTCATAATCATCTTCCAGAAATTCAACTTGAACGACTTATGTTTGATAAATATAGAGTATCCAAGAAAAAACTAAATAAGAAAATAAAAATAATAAATATAGACGCTATTCCGTCTTGTATTTAAATTATATATAAGTTTATATAATTTAAATGATTTATTTTGTTTAAAGAATTAAAATTCTGGTTCATTTGTAAAAGCTCCAGGAACAGATGGTAGTTCGCCGTCACCTCCAATCATAGAAGACAAGCCTGACATATCGCCAATTTGAGACATTACAAATTGGGACATTCCTGCCGCAACTAAAACATACATTGATTCAGTTGCTAAACTTTTAAAATCAACTTCTCCCTTTTTTATCATTTTAACCTCAAAAACCTTCATTGTAAAAAATAACAATGAGATTACAAGACTCAACATTATAAAATCTTTCATTTTTATATAATAATAATACATTCATTCATATTTAACGAATTAACTAAGAGTTTCAATATCTCCAAGCAAAGATGGGTCCGAATCTAAGGCATCTAGTGAAACAATGTCATCTAATTTTAAATCACTGTCTTCGATTTTTATTTTATCATCTTCTAAATCATCAAGTCCTTCAATTTCTGTTATATCTACATTATTAGAAAAATTAACCTCCGGTTTATTATCATTTACAATTGGGTTTGTTATACTTGGCATTTCTGGAGTTGGTTGTAATAGTTCTTCTTTTGTTAATATATCTACATTTGGATCAACCTCTACATTTTTTGTATTAGATTCTTCTTTTTCATTTAAATTTTTAATATCCAACATAATACCATAGTTATCATCACTAATCACTAGATTATCATTGTCTTTTATTTTTATCGGTTCGGAATCCGTATTATTCATTACTTCTTCAATAATAATATTGTTATTATTACTAGATTTAGTGTTTGAATCTTTATTTTCACCATCAACCGTAGACTCTCCATCTGAACCCACCTCTGAACCCACCTCTGAAGTATCCTCCGCAGGAATAAACTCCTCCTCTACCTCTACAGTTTCTTCTGTTACTTCATCTAAATAGGAACGAAGTATTGTTTCAATTGGAATAGTATCTCTTATTGCATTTAATATACATTCTTTAATGATCATTTCTATTTCGCGATTATGTTTTTGGATTTCTAATGGATTTATGTTATTTTGAAATAAATAAATATTTGTATATAATTTTCTAGCAACTAAAATATAAATTTTATGAATAAAATCTGCTAAATTTGGAATATCAATATCTACCTTCTTTTGATTCTGTCCAACTCTTATACAGGTTAACGCCTTTAATTGAATAATGTGAACACAAGTAATCAAATCCTCAATATAACCACATTTGCTATTTTCTTTAATTCTTGTCACCTCCTGTTCTATTAATTCCTTATTCCATTTAGGTATCCTCGACAATAAATTTTGAAACGTCATTAAATACTTATTTTCTTCATCATTCTCAATACAAAGTTTATAAGCATCCTTATATATTGATTTAAATCCTTCGATAATAAATGGACACATAATTGTAACAAGACGCGCTGTCCATTCATTTCGTGATTCCGTTAAACTGTGTATGTTATAATCATCCATTTACATAAATGATATATTTTCTAAATTATAATCATTACGCAAATATACAAAATTCAATAAGAAAAACATTAACATTTTTTCATTTTTAATTTCCTTTCTTATTTTGTTAAATACAATAAGTATTTTATTTTTTCTATATTTGTCTTTATAATTTTTTTTAATATGATTTAAAATGTCTATTGCCGAAAATCCTTTATTATATAATTTGTCTACCTTTTCTATTAGTTCGATATAAGAAGTATTTTCTGTTAAATCTTTAATAATTGATTTAATTGTAACTAGCTTTTGATATTCTAATTTATTAAAATCATATGTTTTATTCAATAAATAAGTATGTAAATTTATTTCCTGATTCAATATTAGCGGCGGTGATACATAAATCTCCGAAAATCTTGATAATATTGGTTTTAATAACTTATACTTATTTTCAACTACAATAAAAAATCTTGTGTTATTACTAAACAACTCTATACATCGTCTTAGTGCCGACTGTGCGTCCATGGTAAGTTTATCCGCGTTTAATAATACAATGCTTTTAAATAATTTTTGCGAGTTATGAATATTTGTTCTGGCAAAGAATTTCAATTCCTCCCGTATAAACTTAATCCCTTTTCCGTGTCCACAATCTATATATATTACATATAAGTTCATTAAATCTTTATCATCATTATAAATATTCTTTATAAAATTATGCAATAAGGTGCGTTTTCCCGTTCCATTTTCTCCGTGAAATATAATATGCGGAATCTTTCGGGTTTGTATAAAATAATCTAATTTTTTTTTAATATCCTTATGAATATTTAACTCCATCTAATAGTATTTAATAGATATAATTTAAATACTATTTATACTTATTAATAACTGCTTAGACTTTGTGTAAATGGATTATTTTTAAATGCCTGCAGTAAATCGGGTTGAATTCTTTCCGTATTTGGATTTGGTAATTCTTGTTTTCCGTGCAATTGTCCAAATGTTTGTAAATCTGGCGAATAAGATGGACCTATGGTTGTATTCGTTGTGCGATAATTCGCGTTATCTCTCTGGGTTGTTAAATCCGCATTAAATTGATTGTTAAAGGTATCTGTTTTTCCAGAAGGAGTATAGGCATATGTTTCGCGGTTTACATTGTTACGTTGTGCGTATTCTGCATCTGACAAACGCAAGCCATTTGCACCATTACCCGAACCAAAGTTTTCAACATGCAATGAACTTCTTTGGCTTTCTATTCTTCGGTTTTGGTCCATCAAATATCCTCCTTTTTGTGTTCCATTTCTTTGAATATTCATATTATATGGCTGACTACCAGTAATCTCTCGAATTGTAGTTTTTGGATCATTTTTTTGATATACGTATTCACCACCTGCTCCCACCCTTTGAACATTCCCATTAATTCTAATGTTTCCAATAACGTTTTCCTTTCTTGTAGGGCGCAAAAAATCCATCACCGGCGCCATTAAAGCACCAATAGCACCTCCCGCCGCCCCAAACACATCCCCGCTGTCCGTAGTTACTCGATTATTAGGAAGAACCGTATGAGAACCCCGGCCATTATTTGCCACCGTTGTAGGATTATTATTTACTCCCGTAGATATACCAAAGCTTTCCTTATATACATGAGGACGCATCGTCCCCTCATAATTTTCAGGAGCAGTGCCTTTAATCATATGCCCACCTCCCGCATTTCCACTGTAAGAAGATAGTGTGTCGATGCGGTTTACGTCTGGTAATATGTTTAATGCCCGGTTTGTTTGTCCTTTCTCAATTCCTGTTGTGGTTAAATATCTTTCAGGACCATTCATAAAATATGAATCTGGCTTATGTTGTTCAAATTTACCATGAAGTCCACGATTTTGTATATGTGATAATGCTGGACCCTCGTGCGATGAAAGTTCATACGTTTTTTTAGGATTTGTCTTTACCCTTAGCTCATCCACAGAGCGAGGCATCCAATTTTCTCTTGAACCCATCCCGGTATTAAATCCCTGAAACCCTTCCCCATTTTTTAATCCCGGCGCCTCCCTTTTTTCTTGCCATGGTTTCGTATTATTTTGTTGTAAACTAGTAACCTGTCGTGACTGTATAAAATCATTCATGTTAGGAACACCATGTGCCCACTGAACAGATTCTTCAGGTTTAAATAAAGGAACTATGGCCTCTTTGTTATAACTTTGAGAACCCGAACCAACTTTGTTATCTAAAATGCTTTCACCAGTATTATCATCTAAATTAATACCTTTGATTTTACTTCCAAAAAATGGAGCCATATTATTATGTCTAAAGTCGCTTTGTTGAACCGTATCTCCGCTTAAGGATACAAATTGTGCGCCTTTGAAATTTTGTTCTCCACCATGTATGTCTTCATGAGTAACCCTTTGGGATTCAACGTTGGTAACGGTATCTTGCGAAGACCTTTGTGGAGAGATATAATTTTGGGCTGCTTGTCTACTATTTTGATAATGATTTATTGGTTTTTCATATACTTCCTTTTTTGCATCTGGATAGTTCGTGAATGATTCTTTACTATTCATTGTTTGATATAAACCTAATGCACCAGCTAAAGCTATTATTTCGGCCATTATATATATGTTATTATATTTTTTGATAATTTTAATACCAAGTAATACTAAAATTATCTATTTTCTAAGTTTTTTTCAAAAATATTTTTCTGTTGCGTTCGTGAACTAACATTATGTGCAAAAGTAACCATGGATTTATCTTGGTAATTATGTAATGGCATACCCCATCTATGATGTGGTTTGTCCAAATAAGACCATGCCGGATGAGTGGCTCTTGACTGGTCTGTCATCATATTTACAGAAGGATATGATGTTGTTAAATGATTTACCTTTTCATAGACATATTTATTTTCATCGCGATTTAAAGGTCTATCCACTCTTCTTAATTTATTTTCTAAATCAATTATATTTGAATTATAATTTGCTCCCCATTTTTGTAATCTTATATGTGGATCATTTTGAAATGGCATAAAGTCACCGGGCCCAGGAACATTTAATGTGTATCTGCCAGCGCCAGTAGCTTGTTGTAATTCCTTTTCAATTCTTGCTGCATCATTCTTTATACTTGTTAAAGCCATAATATATATTACTTAAGAATTTATATTTGGAAATGGTCTTTCTGTATTACTAATTTCTAGTTTTGCTGGCATAATAACCGGAGACCTTTTGAAAAACTCTACTCTATTTAATGATGTTAGTTGAGGAATGGTTGGAAATTGTGGTTTTACTAAATTTGTAGAACCTATTCCTCTTAAGGCGGATTCAATATCTATTGAATTGCTACTTAAAACTGTTCTATTTATTTTACTTGGTGGAGCAGAACCACCAGATGGTATCGCGGGTGAATAAGGTTCACCATAAGATAATGTGGTGTCTAAATTATAATTTTGAAATCTCCTAAATTCCTTCTGTTCAAGTTCATAGTTTCCAAATGTATTAATATTTCTTGTAGACGTCATATAATGTATATAAATAATATAAATAATATAAATAATATGAATAATACTATTCATATTTATATTTATATATGAAACTATGGAATATCCATAAGTTCCTTTAGTTTATTTATATGAAAATTGGTTTCTTTGGAAACTTTTTTATTTGTAAAATACTCCTTTATACATGCATGGAACTCATAAAATGTATCGGCGGCAAAAAGTCTTACCAAACCCCATTCTGTATCATCGTCATTATTTTTAAAAAAACTGTTTTTGCATGCATAAGAAAATATATCTTTAAAACAAGGTTCCTCTTTTAAAATAGTATATAATTCATACCTCCCTGATGAAATTGCATTTTCATCCCAATCATTCACTCTAAATACTCTTAAAAATTCTGCCTGATACTCGTCAACCGTATTATAACAGATATCTATTTCATAATTATACATAAATTAATTATGAAATCTTTTTTAAATTTATATTATACTTATTAGTTAAGTTGTTTTTTTGCATATTCACGACTTGGTAATCCTCCCCTTATCCAGCCACTTGAAGCCGCACCTTCTATAAGATTAGAAGGATTTTGAATTTTCAAAGACACTTCAGGTATCATAGGCGTATTCTGTAGTGGAATAAATGACTTTTCTGATAACTTTGTAACTGTCTTACGATGTGTTTCTTGAGCTCCGGCTCTTAATTTTGTTTCAAGATCTGTTTCTACCTTTCCTTTTCCTAAATATGGAATCGTTAAATATTGTCGTTCTTGTAAAGAAATTTTACCTTTATCGTGCAATAAATTTTTATCAATCAATAGTTCAGAACTTGTATCAACATTCGTTCCATTTAAAGAAGTTTGATATGTTCCTGTATAATTAAACATGGGTTGATTTAAAGCAAATGACATACCGGATTTCATTTCCAAATCAGTTGGATAAGGGTTCTCTAATTGATAATTACCTTGCTTTACATTTTGAACATTTTTTTGACTTAAATCGGACATATCATTTCCTATTCTTGACATGTCATTAAACATATAATCTGTTCTTTGCATATATAATTTTAAAATATATTATTTTTTTATTTTGCCGATAGAAGTGTTCCGTCTTTTTTTGATTTTAAATCACCATATAAAAAATCTTTAAACGATTGTTGATCGTTTGGTATTTGTGTATTGGCCGTAGAATAAAAGTTTCTCATCGAATAATCAAAACTTGTATTATTTCCTAAATCCTGAAATAATTTTTTTTCAATTTCAACATTATTGCTATTGATTTCTTTTATCATTTCTTTTGTTTTCATTTTTATATCCTCGTTCATATCTTCATGAAAGGCGGGGGGTGCTGCTTTACGTGTAGGATTATCCTGATAATCTGTTAATAATACATTACCAAGTGGATTTCTAGATGTTGGTTTCTTATATTCATTTATTTTTTCCCTCATCATCTCATCTTCATTCTGCTTGTTTTCATCCATAACATCTATGGATTGGATATTTGTAAATCCTTCTGTATTAAAATTGCTAAATTTAACTACTATTATAACCGATAATACTGAAATTCCCATAAATAAAAATTTTAATGACCTAAAAAGTAAATATCCTAAAACGGATAAAAGTATAATCATTCTTGATAATGCATTTAGTTTTTGATTAAATGTCATAAATTCAGAAGGCCACACCTCACTTATATATTTACTATCAAACAAAATAACAGGATCATGAATCCAAAAATTAGTTGTCATTATATATATGATTTGTTATTTTTTTGTGATTAAACATTAATTACCCTCGTTTCTTCTTATTTTTCTTTTTTTTATTTGATTTCTTTTTCTCCTTTCCTGTGCTATTTTTCTGCGTTTCATCCGCAGTTAGATATGATTTTTCAATCGTTTCTCCAGTAATAAATTTATTATCAATTAATAAACCATTCTCTTTTTTATCTTCTAGTTTTTTTCGTAACCTCTCTTTAAGTTTTGCATTTTTTAAATTTTTACTTAAATTGTTTTGCATTGCATTTAAATCTACTTTTCCTGAACCTTTTGGAATATTCCCCATTCCCATATTTTTAAACATTTCATCCATGTTTTTCATTCCTGGCATCGTCTTCATTTTTTTTAATATCTCGGATGCCTCTTCTAATAACTCACTTTCTTTAATTTCACCACTTTTAAATTTACTTTCTAATTTTGTGCTAATTGATTTTACAAGCTTCATTAATTTTTGTGGGTCTTTTAATAAATTTTTAAATAAATCATCCATGTTTTCTACCCCGCCTGCGTTTTTTTTAAAATCATTAGCAGTCTCCTCGGCAATTTCCTTTGCAAGATTTCCTATTTTACCGTCTAATAAGTCATTTAAATGGGAATGCATATCTTCTGCAGATGGGATATTTTGTGATACATCCGCGTCAAACATATTATTCATATTTAAAATGGTTTCTTCTAATTTGGTTTTAAATTGTTCTTGGTCTATTGCTTGAAAAAAATCTGCAGAATCCCCAAACATATTTTTCGAATCTATGTCATTAACCGTTATAAATAGGATAATTTGTAAATATTTCCAAATCGCTTCCTTTGTATTATCCGTAATATCGTTGTTCCATAACTTTTTAAAATCTATATTTGGCAAAAAACAAGTGTCTCCCGAATCTTCTTTTTTAAAAAGATCCTCGTTTTTATACAAAATATTTAAAAAATGTTTTGGATATACAGATTTACAATAATCTAATAATTTTACATATTCTTCTGCACTTAATTCAGTTTGTATATTATATTCAGGAAACGTTTTGTTTACATCTGCTAAAAATTCCTTCATTACATTTGTAAACTTTTCCATTTTATCATCTTTTTGTTTATTGTTCTCCTGTCCCTCGGCTTCCTCTTCCTCGGCTTCCTCGGCTTCCTCTTCCTCGGCTTCCTCTTCCTCGGCTTCCTCTTCCTCGGCTTCCTCTTCCTCGGCTTCCTCTTCCTCCTCTACCTTATCTGCATCATCTAGTTCTTCTAGATTTTTGGGCTTATTTTCAGTAATATCCATATAAGTAATTTAATTTATAATGTTTAAATTAAATTAAAGTAAATATATTATTCCGTCGCATTTTTTAACATATACATAAGAGACAATTTTGATACAGTTTTTACATACTTCATCCATTTTGCTTTTGTTTCATCAGGAAATTCTTTTAATCCTCTTCTTATAACATGTATAGTTTCCAAGGCCTTCTGGGCATTTACAAGTGTCCCATCTTCAATATCCCACGAATAATCCTTTTCTACAAAAAAATCAAAATTATCCCCATTTATTTGGGTTTTATACCTTGCATATACTTGTTTGTAATAACCAAGTATAAATAGTGCTGGATTTAATTTAATAAATTTTATAACAATTTCACAACCATTTCTTATTG
>MDTB01052971.1_pt1 | contig 17855 bp, 15 predicted proteins | sample 811161 | NCBI WGS metagenome assembly MDTB01 (sample SAMN05326650, study PRJNA326480) | marine metagenome | isolation source: seawater | place: Mediterranean Sea | collected 2009
AATGGATATAATTTCACTTATCAAATCTATAATATTGAATTTTTGAAATTTTGCATCAAAACCACTTTTGTTCAGTTTACCTTCAAATTCAAGGACATCTGATAGGTTCCATTCTTTTACTAAATCATAAGAAGCATCCAATGATGAATTACTATACATCATCCCAGTCCAGATTGCAGCTAAACTGATGATAGAAGCATGATTGCCTGAATCAGCCCCTCTCATCTCAATAAATTTTTTCAATCTTACTTGTGGAAATAAAGTTGATAAATGAGTCTCCCAGTCTTCTAATGATGGATAATATTGAATACCTTCTTCATCACGAAAACCATTTTGAAGGTATTCCTTAAACAACATTTTCTTTGGAATGATATACTCCCCATTTCGATATATGAAATACATCGGAACATTTAGGGCATAATTAGCATATTTCTCAAAATTCAGATCCTTTTCAAATACAAATGGAAGATAACCACACCTGTCATTATCTGTATCCTTCCAAACACTGATCCTGTTTGATAGCAAGTTTGTTAATTTTCCATACCTAAAAGGACTATTATAAAATAACATAGAAACTAGAGGTTGTAATGACATTGCAACCCTAAATTTTTTATTGAAATCTTGTTCACTTCCATAATCTAAATTTACTTGTGTTGTAGCAGAGCAGTGCATCATGTAAAGACCTAAAGAACCAACAGTTGGCATATATTTTCTCATAAAATGGTATCGTGTCTTTGGAACTTGCGTCATATCAGAAAAATCCCATTTAGGGGTGAAACCAAGTCCAAGAACATCAACCCCAATCGTGTCGCATGCGTGTTTTAATTGCTTGTGATAATTTGAAAACTCTTCTTCTGTTTGATGTAAGTTATTACATAATGAGCCTGATAATTCAATCTGACCACCTGGCTCAAGGCTAATATTACAATCCTGATTTTTGTGGTTCAAACCAATCACATAATCTTTATCATATACTGGTTGCCATGAATATTCCCTCATAAGGAATTTAAAGATCTCCTCGATTCCATTTGGACCAAAATAATTTATTGGTTCAAAAGAATCTTTATAGAATAGAAATTTCTCATTTTCTGTGCCAATGCCCCAATTCTGAATTTCTTTTGATCCCGTATGAAAATATTCTATTAGATCTTTCTCATTGATCCATTCATTATGATCGGTTGTTTTTTTGTCCATTTTTTAAAAATTTCTCAGTTTTAATTTGGTAGATCTTTATTAAATTACAGCTTTACTATTTGTAATTTGTAAAATCGTAGCAGCGACTATTGCGGCAGTGTCTGCACGCAAAATCCTAGAGCCTAGTGATACGGGTCTTACATTCCCTAATTTAATCATATTCATTCTTTCATTATCAGAAAACCCCCCCTCAGGTCCAATCAAAAAAGAGACAATCTTCTCTTTCACACCATTTAATACATCGTTTGGTGGAGCTGTATTTTTTTTTTCATCACAAAATAGGATTATTTCTTTGTTAAATTCTTCGATTATTAAATCTGATAGTAATTTTTGTTCTGTGATTTCTGGAACAATCATCAAGCCACTTTGTTCAGCAGCTTCTTTCGCACGCAAATAGAGCTTTTGGATATTTAAATTTTTTGTATTTGTGTAATCTGTAATTACTGGAGTAAACTTTGTAATACCAAGTTCAGTTAGTTTTTCAATAATATAATTATGGCGATTATTGTTAAGTGGAGTAAAGTAGCATCTCAGAGGCTCGTATGACGGTTGTTCCTTATGGTTTTGAACAACTTCTAAATTTATAAGATCTCTATTAATTCTTTTAATTTTACAAATCCATTCACCATCTACACCATTAAAAACTAATATTTGATCCTCTATTTTTATTCTCATAACATTTTTCAAATAGTGAAAATCTGCATTCTCTATATCCAGGATTAAAGACTCTTTGAGTGGTCTATCTAAAAATATACGTATTTTTTTAGGTGATTTCATAAGCATTTTTTACCAATATATTAATAATTTTGATATAACTATTTCATCTAATAATTATTTTGAAATCTGATCTTATTGTGCACATAATTCAAACTAAAATCCAGAACTATATATTGATCACAAGACAAGACAAACCAACAGGATGGATGTTATTATTCATCCCATGTTTATTTGGAATATTATCAGCTTCACTACATAAAAACCTACCGATAGATTTAAAAATTATAATTCTCTTTCTTATTGGTTCTATTCTTATGAGGTCAGCTGGCTGTATTTTTAATGATATTATCGATAGAGATATTGATGCAAAAGTTGAAAGAACAAAAAATCGTCCTCTTGCAAATAAGAGTATGAGCTTGTACGAAGCCATATTTCTTTTACTTACCTTGCTAATTTTTAGTTTTTTAATACTTATTTCTATGAACAAATTGACAATAATTCTAGGTTTTGCATCTATTATACTTGTTGTTCTATATCCATTTATGAAAAGAATAACATACTGGCCTCAATTATTTCTTGGTTTTACTTTTAATTGGGGAGCTATTATTGGGTGGACTGCGATCTCTAATAATATAAACTTTGAGACCCTCACAATCTACGTATCATCAATTTTTTGGACCTTAGGATACGATACAGTTTATGGTTATCAAGACATAAAAGATGATAAAGTAATTGGTGTAAAATCAACATCCGTACTCTTTGAACCATACTCAAAAAATGTTATTTGGTTATTCTATTTTTTAAGCTTTAGCGTGATGTCCTACGCGCTATTCTCACAAAAAGTATCAAATATTTCAGTCATTTTTTTTATTGCTACTGTAATTTTTAGTTTTTATCTCATCATAAAATTAAATTTAAGAGATGTTCATTCCTGTGGTGATTTCTTCTCAAAGAATAAATATATTGGCTTTCTAATTGCTATCTCAATTGCTTTATCAATATGATAACGATACAATCACCATATGCTTCTTAACACAAATTTTTTTATCAAATCCTATAGGTCAATAACTACACTTATAAGTTTTTTTATTGATTTCTTTTTGCTTTATAGAAAATTTCTTAAAAAAGAAAACGAACAAACATTAAGACAAAAAACATCAAGAGAATTTGCAAAAAAACCAGCCAGTGAGCATAAATTTACATGGATACATGCAGTAAGTATAGGTGAAACGCGCTCTGCAATAACAGTCGCAGAAATAATTTTAAGGCAAGATTCAAATCAATATATTTTATTAACCACAAGTACACTCTCATCTTCAGAAATCATTAATAAAATCGATAACAAAAAAATAATCCATCAATACCTGCCTCTTGATGTACAAAAATACGTTAATAAATTTATTAATTACTGGTCCCCTTCGGTTTGTATCTTCATGGAAGGAGAAATTTGGCCAAACTATTTCCTAGAAATTGAAAAACGGGGAATTCCTCTATTTATCCTCAATGCACGGTTAACAAAAAAAAGTTATAATCGCTGGAATAAATTTCCAAAATTTACAAAAAAAATATTAAATATTCCAAGACTCATATCGTGCCAAGACAATGAGACATATGATAGATATAGGTCACTTGAAGTAACCCGTCTAACAAAATCAGAGAATATAAAATATGCCAACAAACCTCTTCATGTTGACGACAGTGAATTTGATTCCTTAAATCAGTTATTTAATAAGCGTTTAGTATATATAATCGTGTCAGCCCATGATAAAGAAGGAGAAATTTTTCTATCCGTTCATAAGCAACTGCATTCGTTAAACCCAAATACCGTTTGTGTATATGTACCAAGGCATCCCTCCGGTTTAAAAGAAATAATAGAGTTACTTGATAATGATAAAATTAGTTGGACTAAATTACCATCACAAGAAACTAACAAAAATAAATATGTGAATGATATAAATTTTTATATTGTTGATAAATTTGGAGTCCTCGGCACATATTTAAAACTATCAAAATTAGCGATAATTGGTGGTTCATTCATAGATATTGGTGGACATAATCCAATTGAGGCCATCCAACTTAATTGCCCTGTTTTTCATGGACGTTATATAAGAAATTTTCATGAAGTATATAGAGAATTAGGGGAGTTAAATTGTTGCAGTCAAGCTGATAGTAAAGCAGATCTCGTCAAAAAAATTAAATCTTATTTGTCAAGCACAGACCAAATGGAATTAGCAAGAAAAAATATAAAAAACATAATCGATGCAAAGAGATTATCTGTTGAAAAAGAAATTAATAATATTTTGTCTCTTAAAGATGGAGATTATTTATGAAGAGACCTCTAATGTGGAATAAAAAAACAAAATTTCACAATGTTTTAATATCTTTTGGTTACATATATTCTTATCTTTCACGATTGAATTATAAGCTAAAAAAAAAAATATAATTCAACCATACCAATCATTTCAATAGGCAGCCCCTTAATAGGTGGCGGTGGCAAGACTCCGACTGAGATTGCAATAATTAATCTTCTAATATCTCAAGGAAAGAGTGTCTGTTCATTATTGAAAGGATATAGTGGGTCAATAAAAGAGCCAACATTGGTTACAAAAAAACACAGAAGTAATGACGTTGGTGATGAGTCGATTTTATTATCAAATATATCAGATACTTTTGTTTCAAATAACAGAACTAAGGGTCTTAAATATATAAATGATAATTTTAAATATGATTTTATTGTTATGGATGATGGCTACAGGGATGTTTCGGTTGAAAATAAGATAAATATTTTAGTCATTGATGGTAATATCTCCAATATAAATCATTATCAATTTCCAGCTGGGGACTACATAGGTAAACTAGAGACTTCAATAAACTTAGCGGACTTTATTTTAATAGTAGATCCAGATAAATTATCCAATCAAATTAAAAAAAGCATTTCAAGTTCAAGTAAAATTATCATTCAAGCGAGCACTCACTTCAAGAATAAGTGCAGCGAAATATGTGATAGAGTTGCATTTACAGGAATTGGTTTGCCAAATAAATTTTATCGATCACTTATAGAAAGAAATCATAATTTATTAGATAAACTTGCATTCAAAAATCATCATAGATTTACAAAAGAAGAGATTGAGCAGCTTATCAATATTGGAAAGAGCCATAAAAAATATACTCTAATCACAACAGAAAAAGATTTTGTAAGGATCGACGATCAAAATGACCCTAACCATAAACTAAGAAAGATGATTGATGTACAGATTATTGAAATAAAATTTGATAATGTAAATTCAATTTTGGATATCATTAAATAATTAATAATGTTTTTGATAATTAGATATTTTTTCTATGCTGCATGAGAGCTAAATGAGCACTGTCATAGGCTTCTTGTCTCTCAACTGACCAATATTTTAAATCATTTAAACTAATCTTATTACCCGAAACAGCGCATAAAACGTATTGACCATCCTTAATTATTTCAAACTCACCGTCTAAGTATTTTATTTTAGCTTGTTTTTCTGTACTACCTATATCACTGAATTTAATCATCTAATTCCCTATTTCTTTGAATGAGTTACATCTAAGTCGCCGTCAGAAAATATAATTCTCATAGATTGATGTTCATCTGCGCCTTTGGCTGATGTAATTATTTTATCATCTGAAGACTTAATCACTGTATATCCTCTATTTAATATATTTTTGTAATCCATTGACTCTAATAATCTTAACATTGATTGTACTGCATTTTTTTTCTCAGTGATCATATTTTTTGAATAGAAATCCAGGGTAGTACTTCCACTAATTCTATGGTTATCTTTTGTGCTGATTATATTATCAGCTCTTAAAAGAAGTAAGTTTCCACTATAATTTAATTTAGAGTTTTTTTTATCAATATTATCCTCCAATGATTTTTTTGATAATCTTCCAAATATGCCCTTAAAAGTAAGTAACCTCTCTTGAAAAGAGCTTGTTCCAATCATTGAAAATGATTTTTTCAAATATTTTAATTTTAGCCATGATTTTTTAATTTCATCATGCATGAAAAGATTTAGTCTATTTTGATATGAATTTATATTAGAATAAATTTCATCTATTTTCGGAAAAATTTTATTTGCTGCTGCTGTAGGCGTTGCCGCCCTAAAATCTGCAACATGGTCCGTGAGGCTTTCATCTGTCTCATGCCCAATTGCACTAACTATTGGTATGCCTGAGTTAAATACAGACCTCACTAATATTTCATCATTAAATCCCCATAAATCCTCATACGAACCTCCTCCCCTCGCCACTAAAATTATATCAGGCTTTCTGATTTTATTACTATTTAGATCATTTAGACGTTCAATTACTTCACTAATTTCGATTGGACACTTTTCACCTTGCACGGGTACATCAACAATAAAAATATCAGATGGATAACCATTATCATTAAATACTTTCAATATGTCTCTGATTACAGAACCAGTTAATGATGTAACGATAGCCACTCTTTTTGGATATTTTGGTAAAATTTGTTTATGAACTTTATCGAATATACCTTCTGCTAATAATTGTTTCTTTAATTTTTCAAACTTTGCTTTTAATAACCCTTCACCAGCAAGTTCAATATTTTCTATATGTATTTGATAAGTTGAAATTCCTTTTGAATAAGTTGTAATTTTACCTGAGGCTATAACCTCAAGACCTTCCTCTGGTTTCACATCCAAATTTCTATATCTATCAGGCCAAATTATTGCATTTATTAGATCTTTTTCTTCTTTCAATGACAGATATACTATACCATTCTTACTTATTTTAAGCCCTGATATCTCACCTTTAATCCTAACATAACCAAACCCCTCTTCTAGTGATTTTTTTATTTCGTTTGAAATCTCACTTACAGAGAATTCTGGGATATTTTCATTAACAAAAAACATTCATAAACAGAGAATTTAAATTAACATTATCAACTTATAGGTTATTATTATTTTGCATAGAAATCAAAATTTAAACTAAAATTCTAATAAATGAAAATACTTATAATAGGAAGTGGTGGACGAGAACATGCTATTTCAATGGCATTATCTAAAAACTCAAATAGTAACAAGATATATGCCATACCTGGCAACCCTGGTATGCTTGAATATTGTGAATGCATAAATATTAATCAACTTCAGTTCAATGAAATTATCTCATTTATTAAAAAAAATTCTATTGATCTTGTAATCATAGGGCCGGAAGTTCCAATTTGTGAAGGATTGACTGACATCATAGAAGATATTGGAGTGAAAGTTTTTGCTCCAAATATGCTAGCATCTAAGTTAGAGTCGTCAAAAAGGTTTACCAAAGAACTATCATTGGATAATAATATTCCGACCAGTGACGCAAAATGGTTTATAGATTTTTTTTCAGCAGAAAGGTATCTAAAAAGCCTAAAGCCCCCTTATGTAATAAAAGCAGATGGTTTGGCTGCTGGAAAAGGTGTTTCTATCTCTGAAAATTATGATGATGCAATTATTGCACTTGAAGATATATTCAATGGGAGGTTTGGAAAAAATCAATCTGTTTTGATTGAAGAATTTCTAGTCGGAGAAGAGATAAGCTACTTTGCTGTAACAGATGGAGTAAATATATGCCCATTAATTGGTGCACAAGATCACAAAAGACTCCTAGATGGTGATCTAGGTCCGAATACTGGTGGTATGGGTGCTTATTGCCCCCCACCTCTTCTATCTAAAAACCTTGAAAATAAAATAATTAGTCATATTCTTGAACCTACTTTGTATGGTTTAAAAAATCGAGGGATAAACTACAAAGGCGTTCTATTCGCTGGATTAATGGTAAAAGATAATGAACCAAAACTAATTGAATATAATATCAGATTTGGGGATCCAGAAACCCAGGCATTATTAATGTTATTAAAATCAGATTTTACTGAATTAGTTATGAGTGTTGTAAATGAAGATTTAAAATCCTACAAACTTGAATGGTATGATCAAAAGGCGCTTACTGTAGTCTTAGCGAATGATGGTTATCCAAATCAATATAATCAGAATGAAGAAATTACTGGAATTGATGAAGCTGAAATGAACCCAAAAATTAAAGTATTCCATGCTGGGACTAAAATTAGGGATGAGAAGCTTATTGCAAGTGGTGGCAGAGTGTTAAATGTCACTTCTATTGATGAGTCAATCGAGAATGCAAGAGAAAATGCCTATCAAGCGATCAAAAAAATAAACTATAGAGGTAAAATTTATAGAGAAGATATTGCATGGAGAGCCTTGGTGTAAAAAATTATCTTTTTGTTCCAAAATAAGATTTTATTAGTTTACTGCATTCAATTTCTAAAATACCCCCATAGATTTCTGGAGTGTGATTACATTCATTTGATGAATAATATTTCATTATGTCAGATACTCCCACATCAATTCTTTTGGATGCATATGCTCCAAAATATATTCTTCGGATCCGTGCATTGGATATCGCACCCGCGCACATCAGACAAGGTTCCATTGTTACAAATAAATCACAATCCACCAATCTACTAGTTTTTAATTTTTTAGAGGCTAATCTGATCGCAACTATCTCAGCATGTGAGGTTGGATCGTGAGATGATTGTATTAAATTATATGCTTTTGATATTATTTCTCCGCTTCTATGCACTAAAACAGCACCGATGGGAACCTCATTATTGTCTTGAGCCTTTAAAGCCTCTTCAATTGCAATTTCCATAAAATTCATTGTTTTCCTTAAAAACAATTCATACAAATTTTCTTTTTTTTAATATAATCAAATTATGTCGAATATAACCAATAAAAAAACAGATCAACAAAGGATTGCAAAATTAATTGCTCGTTCTGGTGCTTATTCTAGAAGAGATGCAGAAAAACTTATTAACGAAGGGAAGGTAGAAGTCGATGGTCAAATATTATCCACACCAGCAACGTTGGTAGGCGGTAGTGAAAGAATAATGATTGATGGTAAAAAAATAAATACTAATTTTCAGACAAAAATTTGGCTATTAAATAAACCTAAAGGATATATATCTTCGAGTAAGGATCCCCAAGGTAGGAAGACTATTTTTAATTTACTACCAAAAAATATAAATCATCTAATGTCTATTGGAAGGTTGGATATTAATACTGAAGGATTACTACTATTCACAAATGATGGAGATTTATCGCGCTTTATGGAGCATCCAGATAATAAGATAATAAGGAAATATAAAATAAAAGTACGCGGAAAAGTTGCTGATGATTTAATTAAAAATATGCAAAAAAATTTACTAATAGGCCGCGTGCAATATAATATAATTTCTGTGAACATAATATCCTACAGTCAATCTAATACATGGCTGAGTATTGAAATATCAGAGGGCAAAAATAGAGAAATTAGAAAAATTTGTGAACACTTTAGATTACAAATCAATAGATTAATCAGAACAGATTTTGGTCCATTTGAATTAAATAATATACAAAAAGGTGAATTCATTGAATTACCAAAAACTGTTGTCATTGGCAGACTGAAGAAAATCGGTTATTTGGGTTAGTTCATGCGTGTAATCACCGGTATTGCTAAGGGTAAAAAATTAATCTCCAGTAAAGATAATAATATTAGACCCACATCAGATAAAGTAAAAATGGGAATTTTTAATGTTCTCACTCATGGAAATATAAACTTTCAATTCGAGAACTCTAAGGTTCTCGATTTATTCTCTGGTTCTGGTGCTCTTGGGATAGAGGCATTATCAAGAGGGGCAAATTACTGTTTATTTGTTGATAAAAATAAAGAGTCAATATCAATTTGTGAGAGAAACATAATAAATTGCAACTTTCAAGAAAAGTCATCAACAAGGCTATTTGATATAAAAAGTAAACGAGATTTCATATATAGCACACAGTTTGATATTATATTTGTAGACCCTCCGTACAAAAGTGATTTTGTTCCCATAATGTTTGATTTTGTGATTAATAATAAATTATTAAAGAAAGGATCAGTAATTATAATTGAAGAAAGTATTGATCAAAACTTAAACTTAGATGAAAAATTTGAAAAGATTGAGAGAAAAGTCTATGGTAAGACTCAAGTTTTATTCTTAAAAGTTATCTAAATTCTCTCAAATAGTTTTTCTATCTCATTTTGGCTCAGAAAAATATGTGTTGGTCTCCCATGATTACATTGCCCTGAATTGGGTGTTTTCTCTATTTCCCTGAGTAACGCATTCATTTCATCAATTTTCAATAATCTTCCACTTCGAACTGAACCATAACATGATATTTTTGATAAAATTTCATTTATTCTAGCTTCAAGTGCACTTTTTATGAATTCCTCAGAAGATAAATCCAACAAATCCCTAATTAATTCATTTACATTAGTATCTTTAATTAGTGAAGGGATAGATCTTATAAGCAACTCATCACCAAATTCTTCAATTTCAATGCCGACAGTATCTAAATCATTTTCTAATGATAATAATTTTTCTTTATCAAATTGATCACACGAATAAATATGAGGTAAAAGCAATATTTGCCTCTCAATTGCATTTTCATTAATACTTTTCTTTAATTTTTCAAAAACAATTCTTTCATGTGCAGCATGTTGATCCACAATTATCATCCCTTCCGAATTCTGAGCGAGTATATAATTTTTAAAAATCTGCGCTTTGGCAAAGCCTAAGGGAAATTCATTAATATCATTACTTGTTGTATAAGATGATAAGTTTACTATTGCTGGTATTTCGTCATTATCTTGGTCACTTAAATTAAAAGATCCATTGATATCATAAATTGAAAGATTACCCTGAGAGTTAATTTGCTGTTTGTCCAGGCTTCTATTTATTTGACTGATCTTTTTCTCATAAAACTTACTAAAAACATTTAAGCTCTGGTTGACATTTTGATTTAGAGCTTTACTTATAGAACTGACTAACTTTGATTGTATAATCCTCTCATCTGTAAATCTTACCTCAGACTTTGAAGGATGCACATTAACATCAACTGAGTCATATGCAATATTCAATTTAATTACAAAGATTGGAAATCTACCCTTAGGAAGTTTATCACCGTAAGCAGCTCTAATAGCGCCACTAAGTTTCCTATCTTGAATTATTCTATTATTTACGAGTAAGTATTGATTATTCGAATTAGATCTATTGTATGATGGTAATCCAATATTGCCAGTAATATTCACATGGGAGTCTTCATAGCTTAATTCTATCATATTCTTCATGAAATCCGTGCCCAGTATTTCTTCTACCCTCCAATCAAAAATATTTTCATGATCACCATCAATAGCTCCATAACTCAAATATGTTGTGTTATCTATTTCAATATTGAAAAATATACTTGGATTTGATATTGCAAGTCTCTTTACTGTATCAACTATAGAAATTTGCTCACTTCTAGAGCTTTTTAAGAATTTATATCTTGCTGGTAATTTTAAAAAGATATTACTAACTTTTACTATTGTACCTTGATTTGAAGCAGATTTTCTTATGTCTTTGATATCACCATAATCAACAACAATTCTATGTCCTATGCCATTTTTTACTTTAGATATTATTTCTAATCTAGAGACGGAGCCAATGGAGGGAAGAGCTTCTCCTCTAAATCCAAGAGTTTTTATCTTTTGTATATTATTTGAATTAAGTTTAGAAGTAGCATGTCTTTGTATACAAAGTTGTAGATCTGATGGTGACATTCCATCGCCATCATCTTCAATTTCAATATATTCTTTACCACCATCTTTAATCCTAATGGTAATAGTTTTCGCATTAGCATCTATAGAATTTTCAATTAATTCTTTGACTATTGAAGCTGGTTTTTCAATTACTTCGCCAGCAGCTATTTGATTTATTATATTATTATCAAGTAGCTTTATTGTCATATCAATAACAGAACGTACGTTCGTTTTTTAAAATAATCCAAAACCACTGCTTAATTCTCCCCAGAGTCCATTAAATACGTTAGGTATTTCTTTTTCGGTATTATTTTCCTGTTCAAAATCTGAACCTCCCTGAAGCTCATTTGTCGTATTTATCTCTTCTTTAGGTTTATCAATTCCAAGAACATCTTCAATTCTAATATCATAGTTCACATTTTCATTTGATTTACTGGAACCATCTTGAAGGTTGCTCAACATAAATTGGTTCATGCTTAAACCTTCAACATTGACCGTATCATCAATCAAACTGATCGGTTCGCTATTACTTGTTGGACTTCCCTTAATCAATTCCATAGACTCTAGTTCTGGATCTAAAACTTCATTATTTTCACTCTTTAGCCGAGATAGATACTCTGCAAGGGTTTCATCCTGAAAAGCCCCTTCTTCAGCATATAATTCCCTCTTAATTTCCGGGTTTGCATCTTGCGCCTTTGCCATTTGCAAAATGAAAGCTTCACCATCTGAAACTTCGCTATCATTTTGCGAACCCAAGACTGCTTCTTTTGCATTTGTCATCGGCTCATCAATAAACATAATTTGATTTTCATTTGGGGGTCTTAATAAATAATCAGGTGGCATTTTTAGTGGTTTTTTTGTTATTGTTAAAAATTCATCAGGAGGACCAGCTTGAAATGCATTCCCGGAATAAGAAGTTGAGACAAATTCTTTTAATGAAGAACCACAACTTGGCAGTATACAAAGTAGTGTTAGAGTGAGTAGTTTTGACAAATAATTTTGATTAAAGTTCATATAATTAAATTCTATTTTTTTTAATGTTAGGATAAATATAACCATATATCAATATGAATAGCCCCATTACTATATAAATGTCTGCAACATTAAACACATACCAACTGAAATTTTTTATATGAAAATAAAAAAAATCTGCAACTGAAGAGTAGATCAACCTATCCATAATATTTGAAATCGCGCCAGAAATAATAAGGATACTTGAGATCATTCCATATTTATTACCTGAGCTGTTTATAATTTTTATAGCCCAAAGGCAAATCAACAAAGATATGATACTTATAATAAGTTGCCCTGCATAACTGTCTTGAGGGAAAAGTCCATAGCTAATACCTTGGTTCCAAACTAAAACTAAATCCAAGAAATCTGTTATAATAATTGGCTCTTTGTTATCGGATAAAAGGTTAAGCAAATATACTTTTGTTAATCTATCAAATAAAAATAAAGTGCCAATGTGTATGATATATCTCTTGTAATGTAATAAGAACTTAATATTATCGATTATCATTCAGATGATACTTATTTCAATTTCATGAATTCTCTGACAGCTTCAGCATCTCTTAGGGATAGTGTTGGATACTCTGGATCTTTACCTACATCCTCAGATATTCGCCATGATCTCTGGCATTTAGCTCCTTTTGCCATTTCTACAACTACACCGATATTAGGCTCTTCTTCAAGTATAAAACTATCCTTGATAGGTAATTGATTGACCACACTGAAACTGCTTGTAATTGAAATCTCAGCAAGATCTATATCTTTTATCGCGCTTAAGAGGTCATTATCATCAGTATATACTTTTACGCCCGCCTCAAGGCTAGAGCCAATTTCTTTTTCTTTCCTCTTTATTTCTAAAGCAGCTGTAATAGTCTTTCTTAATTTTTTTATATTTGACCATTTTAAATCTAAGTCTTTATCTATCCATTCTGTATTGATTGGAACAAAATGACTTTTATGAATTGATTTATTATCATTGAATTTGTAATGTCCCCAAACTTCATCCATTGTGAAGCTTAGTATGGGTGAATAGAGTTTTATGATTACATTAAAAATATTATTTATTACGTATAAAGTTGATCTTCTCTTGTTGCTAGAAAAAGCATCACAATATAGGCAGTCTTTCCTAATATCAAAATAAAATGCAGATAATTCTAAATTGATAAAATTCATAAGTAATGTGGTAACTCTTCTGTAATCATATTGATTATAAGCCTCCAAAACCTCACTCTGCAGATGTGTAAGTCTATCGAGCATATAGAGTTCAAGTTCATCCATATCTAATTTATTATAAACCCATTTTTCATCATAATTTGACAGAACACCCAGCATCCAGCGTGTTGTATTTCTGATTTTGCGATATGCTTCTACAATAGATTTTAATATTTCATCTCCAATACGCTGATCATCACTATAATCTGTTGAAGCGACCCACAACCTCAAGATGTCTGCGCCATATTTCTTTACCACATCTTGCGGAGATACTACATTTCCAAGGGACTTTGACATTTTTTTCCCATCCTTATCCATGGTAAAGCCATGAGTTAGAACGGATTTATATGGTGCCCTTCCTCTAGTGATACTGCTTTCAAGTAATGATGAATGAAACCATCCCCTATGCTGGTCACTTCCTTCCAGATACATATCGGCTGGCCATAATTTTCCTTCACTATTTTCTAAAACAAAAGCATGAGTTGTTCCAGACTCAAACCAAACGTCTAGTATATCATTTACCTTTTCCCAGTTGTTAATGTCATCCACAATACCATCTAAAAATCTTTTCTCAGATCCTTCTTCGAACCAAGCATTCGCACCCTCGTGTGAAAATATTCCATATACACGTTCAAGGAATTCTTCAGATTTTTTGAAATCCTTATTTGGAATAAAACTACCGTCGGTTTTATTAACAAATAATGCAATTGGAACCCCCCATGCTCTTTGCCTGGATAGAACCCAGTCTGGTCTATTTTCGATCATGGAATTCAGTCGATTCTTTCCAGCATGCGGGTAAAATTTAGTCTCAGAAATTGATTTTAATGCAATGGCCCTAAGACCCTCCTGCTTATTATCCTGCATTGAAATAAACCACTGCGGAGTATTTCTAAAAATTACAGGTTTCTTTGATCTCCAGGAATGAGGGTATTGATGTTCAAATCTTTTTCGTGCAATTATTGAATTAGTATCTGCTAATTTACTAATAACGTAATCGTTTGCCTTTCCTTTTTTACCATTTTTATCAAAAACGAAAATACCATTAAACCCATCAATACTTGGATTAAATGCCCCATCCTCATTCACGGTGTATGGTATTGAACTGTCTATCCCAGCTCTTTCAATATCTTTTTTGTATTTCATCCATATTTCAAAGTCATCAGTACCATGCCCGGGAGCAGTATGAACAAAGCCTGAGCCCGCATCATCGGTCACATGATTTCCATCGAGCAATGGGACTTGGAATTCAAACCCTTTAAAAACAGACTTAAATGGATGGTTGCATACTACTGATTTGATTACATCTGGGAGTACCTCTTTAATTTTTGTATATCTGACTACTTTTGCGGAACTCATCACAGCTTCTACTAGGCTATCAGCAATTAGATATTTCTCTCCGACTTTGGCCCATACTTCACCTTCTGTATCTTCTATTTGATATAAACTATATTTAATGTCAGATGAAAATGATATTGCTCGATTCCCAGGTATTGTCCAGGGTGTAGTGGTCCAGATAATAATATAAGTTCCTGCTAATAATTTTGATGTATCATTTTCTTCTATCTTTGTTTTTTCGCTATCAACTGCAAATTTTACCCATATTGCATCTGAAACATAGTCCAAATATTCAACTTCAGCTTCTGCTAGAGCAGTCTTTTCCACTACCGACCACATAACAGGCTTAGAACCTCTGTATAAGGCTCCGTCCATCGTGGCTATTTTCAATAACTCTTTTGCGATTAGTGCTTCTGATTCATATTTCATAGTTGTATATGAATTGTCCCAATCTCCAATTACACCGAGACGCTTGAATTCATCTTTTTGTACATTTATCCAATGAGAAGCAAAATTACGACACTCATCACGAAATTGATTGATAGGAATTGAGTCTTTGTCTATTCCTTTCTCGCGATATTTTTCTTCGATCTTCCATTCAATCGGCAATCCATGGCAATCCCAGCCGGGTATATAAGATACATTATACCCCATCATAGACTTTGATCTTACAATAAGATCTTTTAGAATCTTATTTAGAGCATGACCAATATGCAGATTTCCATTTGCGTAAGGAGGCCCGTCATGCAATACAAATGATTCATTCCCATTAGTATTAATTCTGTTTTGATGATAAATATCTTCTGATTCCCATTTCTTTAGGATGGATGGTTCAGCGTCAGGAAGGTTTGCTCTCATAGGGAAATCAGTTTTTGGAAGCAGAATCGTTTCCGCCCAATTTATTTCTGCTTTATCCTTATTATCTGTCATTACTTCTATTGATTATGAATTGTCTATTAAACTAGTATTTTTGTCGTAATATTGCAGTTTATCTCTAACATTACAACAATCAATTTCCATTTGTTTTTTGAGTTCTTCTTCGTTCTTAAATTTTTGATCTTCTCTTATGAAATCAATAAACTCAATTTTGACCTCTAGATTATAAATATCTCCATCAAAGTCAAAGATATAAGTTTCTAGGATATCCCCATGATCATTGAATGTAGGGCGAGCTCCATAATAAGATGCTCCATGATATTTTTTTCCTTCCAAATAAACATTTGTTGCGTATATACCGTGCGCTAATTTAAGTGAGTCCTGAAATTCAATATTAATTGTTGGGAAGCCCATCTCAGTTCCTTTTTTCTTGCCGTGTTTTACATGACCATTTACATACCAATAATGTCCAAGTAATTTAGTTAGATTCCTGATATTACCGTTTGTTATATTAGACCTAACGAGTGAGGAGGAGTAAATCACTGAATTTATATCTTTTTGTTTCTGTATACTGTTAAAACCAATGTTTTTTGAATTACATAGTTTTTCTAACTTTTGAACATCACCAGACCTTTCATATCCAAATCTGAAATCTTCACCTACAATCACATGATGAGCTTCTAAATTTTTGTAAATTACTTCCAAAAAAAACTCTTCTGGGCTCATTTTTGATAAACTTTTATCAAAATTTAACTCAAACAAAACATCGATATTAAGTTTTTCTAAAATTTCGATTTTGATAGCATCTGTTGTTACTTGATGAAAATTTTTTAAACCACCAAAATAAGCTTTTGGATGAGGATCAAAAGTAATAATACCAGATTTTTTATCCTCAGCGTTGGCAATTTCTAATACTTTATTAAGAAGATGTTTGTGGCCAAGATGTATGCCATCAAAATTACCTATAGCAATGACACTTTTTTTGCACATGTCAGGAATATTGTTATAACCATTAATTATATGCATATCATCACTTAAGCTCAGTTTGTATATATCGTGGTTCTTCACTCAAAGAAAAATTGGAACTGATATAATCTCTTATCATATCTATATCAATTTTTGAACTATGGTTTTTGTTAACAATATCATTTTTATGGACACCATTAAGAATAAACATTGAGTCTATCTTAAAATTGTCTGCACCAGAAATATCAGTATGCAACCCATCTCCGATTGCAAGAATATCTGATTTACTAATTAAATTTTTTTGTCTCTTATTAGCTTCATCTAAAGCCAACTCGTAAATGGGTTTGAATGGTTTACCAAAATAACTAACTTCCCCCCCCAACTGATTATACCTTTGGGCGATCAGTCCAGCACAGGGTAATTTAATTTCTCCTCTATGGACATACAAATCTGGATTTGCACAATGTATCTTAATATTTCTATCCAAGAGGGTGTTCAATAACTCTTCATAATCATTCAGCGTTTCGGTATATTCATCAAAAAATCCAGTACAAATACATTCTGAGCACGACTTTTGATCTGCAAAATTCAAATCCAGATCAGAAAAGAGTGAGTAATCTTTTTTTGGCCCAATATGAAAGATGGATTTGTCAGCAATAGAACAAATCCAGTTATAACTACAATCACCAGATGTAACAATATTTTCACAAATTGATTTATCTATACCCATATTTAATAGATATTCCCTTATAACTGAAGACCTTCTTGGTGCATTAGTAATCAAGAAAACTAAACCTCCTTGCCTCTGAAAATCCCTCAAAAATTCAACAGCTTTTGGGTAATAATCTTTGCCATTATGAATAACACCCCAAATATCACAAAGGATAAGTTTATAA
>MDTB01036050.1_pt1 | contig 17854 bp, 14 predicted proteins | sample 811161 | NCBI WGS metagenome assembly MDTB01 (sample SAMN05326650, study PRJNA326480) | marine metagenome | isolation source: seawater | place: Mediterranean Sea | collected 2009
CAACTGAGAGCGACGCGACGGAGGCTTTCTGAAAATTGAGCTTGTTTTTTGCTTCTTCCAGCCGACGACGGCTTTCCATTTCTTCAACGTCTTCACTGGATTTGAACTCGACCCTGGCCAGGAAGCGAATGAACTCCAGTTTGATGTTGTTGAGCAGTTCCTCAAACAACTCAAACGACTCTCGCTTGTACTCCTGTTTCGGCTGTTTCTGTGCGTAAGCACGCAATGCGATGCCCTGCCTCAGGTAGTCCATTGCAGCCAGATGTTCTTTCCACAGAGAATCAAGGATCTGCAGCATGATCTGTTTTTCGAAGGGGCGGGCGCCTTCACCGATGCTTCCTGCCTTGTCGGTATAGGAAGCTCGCACCGCATCGACGACCTTTTCTCGCAACGTCTCTTCGTGTAACTCATCGTCTTCATCGAGCCAATGCTGAAGCGGCAGTCGTTCATTGAATTCCGTCTGAAGCGCCTGTTCCAGACCCGGAATGTCCCACTGCTCTTCGAGGCTCTGCGGGGGGACAAAACCACTGATCACCTCGTTGACCACGTCATCCCAAAGCGCCTCGACGGTGGCAGAGATATCATCGGCCTCCATCAACTCGTTGCGCTGACGATAGATCAGCTGACGCTGGTCATTTGCTACATCGTCATATTCCAGCAGCTGTTTTCGGATGTCGAAGTTGCGCGCCTCGACCTTGCGCTGTGCTCGCTCAATTGCATTGGTCACCATCCGGTGCTGGATGGCTTCGCCATCTTCCATACCGAGTTTTGCCATCAGCCCCTGTACGTTCTCTGAAACAAAGATTCGCATCAGCTCATCTTCCATCGACAGGAAGAACCGGGATACACCTGGATCTCCCTGTCGACCCGCCCGGCCGCGCAACTGGTTATCGATTCGACGACTCTCATGACGTTCCGTACCAATTACGTGGAGACCGCCTGCCGCCAGCACCTGAGCATGTCGCTCTTCCCATGCTTCACGAATGTTCGTCGCCTCCGACGAAGATGGTTCTGCAAGTGCGGCCACTTCCGCTTCCCAGTTCCCGCCAAGAATAATGTCTGTACCACGACCTGCCATGTTTGTCGCTATCGTCACTGTACCGGGACGACCTGCCTGGGCAATGATCTCTGCCTCGCGCTCATGCTGCTTCGCGTTCAGTACACTATGCTTGATACCACGTTTCTTCAGTGCACCTGACAGGTCTTCCGAAGACTCAATAGACGCGGTACCAATAAGTACCGGTGCTCCCAGCTCAATACTCTCGGAAATGGTCTCAACAATCGCGTTGTATTTGTCTTCACGCGTGAGGTAAATCTCGTCATCGTGATCTTCACGCACCATGGGTAGATTGGTGGGAATGACAACAACATCCAGCCCATAGATCTGACGAAACTCGAATGCCTCGGTATCCGCCGTTCCAGTCATGCCACCCAGCTTCTGGTACAAGCGGAAATAATTCTGAAACGTCGTGGAAGCCAGTGTCTGACTTTCGTTGGTGATCGATACGTTTTCCTTTGCTTCCACGGCCTGATGCAGGCCACCTGACCACCGCCTTCCCGGCAGAGTTCGGCCGGTGTGTTCGTCAACGATGACGATCTCGTTGTTCTGTACGATGTAGTCCACATCACGTTGAAACAGGCTGTGCGCCTTAATGGCGGAATGAACATGGTGGAGTATCGATAGATTCGACGCCGAATAGAGCGAATCACCGTCGGCCAGCAAGCCGGATTTGATCATCATCTCCTCAATCTTCTCGTGACCCTCCTCCGTAATCTCAATGTCACGCTGTTTTTCGTCAACAAAGTAGTCACCTGGAGGCTCGACATCATTGAGAATATCCTCAGGCGTCTTCTCCTGCCGAGTCAGTTTCGGCACCATCTTGTTAATGCTGTGATACAGATCAGAGCTTTTCTCAGCACCGCCGGAGATAATCAGAGGCGTTCTCGCCTCATCGATTAGAATCGAGTCCACCTCATCCACGATGGCGAAACCCAGCGAACGCTGCGCTTTTTCCTCCTGACTGAACGCCATGTTGTCGCGCAGATAGTCGAACCCAAACTCGTTGTTGGTGCCATAGGTGATATCAGCTTGATAAGCCTCGCTCTTTTCATCACCCGCCTGCCCCGCATAGACCACACCCACGGTCATTCCCAGGGTTCGGTATAACGGGCCCATCCATTCCGCACCCCACTTCGCCAGGTAATCGTTGACGGTCACCAGGTGTACCCCTTCACCTGTCAGGGCGTTCAGGTAGAGCGCCAGAGTTGCCACCAGGGTTTTACCTTCACCGGTGCGCATCTCGGCGATCCGACCCTCGTGAAGCACCATGCCACCAATCAGCTGGACGTCAAAAATGCGCATGTCGAGCGCACGTTTACCGGCTTCACGGACTGCAGCAAAAGCCTCGGGTAACACATCGTCCAGATTTTCGCCCGCATGCAGCCGTTCCGAGAACCCGATGCGCAAGCCAGATAGTTCACCGTCCGTCAGAGAAGACATCTCCTCCTCCAGAGCATTGATCGTCTGGATAGTCTTGCGATAGCGCCGGAGTTCCCGGTCGTTTTTGCTGCCAAATATGGCACTGAGTATTCGATTAATCATTGTGAAGTACCTGCAGTTGAATCGGGTGGGACCTTGTCCCTCGCTATTCAGCAGATATCAATTCAGCGGCTGACGCGCCGAACATAGGACGACGGATCTACAATCCGTCCGTTCTTGAAGACCTCAAAATGGACATGAGGACCGGTAGACCGACCACTGCTTCCCATCGTGCCGACGACCTGCCCCCGCTTCACGATGTCGCCCGGTTTCACCAGGATCTTGTCGTGATGGCCATAACGTGTTGAGTAACCACCACCGTGGTAAACCTCAACCATATTGCCATAACCATATCTTGGCGAGGCATAGACAACGACTCCTGCCGCCACGCTAACTACGTCAGATCCGGCCTTTCCGGCAAAATCCACGCCGTTGTGCCAGGCACGTCTTCCACTGATTGGATCTGTTCGCCATCCATAGTCAGAAGATTGATATCCCTTGATGACCGGTCGCCCCGCCACAAATGTATTGTCCAGCATCTGACGATCAACCAACAGACGTTCAAGAACGCCCAGCTGCTGTTCGCGGTCAATGACGCGTGCTGCCAACTGCGACAACTCATCCATATAGGATGGGGGCTGATAGGCTACGTCCGCATCTACCATATCTTCAGAGGTCAGCGGACCACCCAGCGCAGGGGGATTCACAAAATCAAACTCGCCTTCCTGCAAATCGCCAACTTCCGTCAAACGCTGACCCAGCGCCTCAAGACGCACCACGCGGGCCTGCAGACGGGCAAGCTCAAGTGACGCTGCATCGAGGTTGTCCTGGGCCACCTCCTGCAGATCGTCGATCTGATCCGACTGCTCTCTGAGCGTGCTTCGCCAGGAGAGAATCACCTCCTGATTCATCTCCGCCTCGTGGACGCCAAATTGATAGCCCAGAAATCCCGTGGTTGGCGGTAGCGCTACTAATCCCGCGAACGCCAAGCCCAGTACCAGGCCATTGGCACCGATCGATCGTGCTCGACCCGTGCGATTGTCAACAATGATAAATCTCATCTTGGTTTCTATACTGGTAGAACCTGTTCCTTGTCCACCTTCTAACTCCTGCACCTCGCTACAGAGCAGCCTGTCGGCCCCTTCAGGGCCATTACCAGCGACGTATTGTAACCTGTTTGACTGCGGTTGACTTCCTACTCCAGGATGCCAGGATGTCCCTCATAAACCACTGATACAGCGGCGTTTTCATGCCAAAACCACCGAGATCACTGAAACGATCGTCTCAGATTCTGAAAGCCGGCAAAGGCCAGCTTCGAACAATCTATGACGAGACCCGTCGTCTGCAGGCACTTCATCGTCGTGTCGCAAAACACGTCTATGGCGACATCGACGTCGCGTCCTTCAGCAACGGTGATCTGCACCTGATCACACCATCAGCCGCTTCAGCCACGCGTATTCGGTATCGACAGAAAATACTGATCTCTGAACTGAATCGAGAACAAGGTCCCAGCATCCGTTCACTTCGAGTCTCAGTAAGACCAGTCACTTCCAATCCACTTAAGAACTCGCTCACCTCAAAATCCGCCAATTCTGGCCGCGCCGGAGCGTTTGCCAACCCAGGGGATGAGGACCCGCCTAATCAGGTCGATAGACGACCAGCGCGCGAACTTTCCCGACAATCTGCAGAACATCTGGCAGAAACGGCAAAATACACGAAAGACGACAACCTGCGTAAAGCCCTGGAAAGGTTGTCCAAACGTGGCAAGTAGAAATGAGCAAGTAGAAGGTCGGCGGTAGAAGCCGGAATCAGGCCGGATTAGCCTTCGGCCGCAGGTATCTCTGAATAGAGGCGCGGCGCAGGCTCGTCACCCGATTCAAAAGTCACCATCTCCCAGGCGTCCGGCTGCTGCAGTAGTTCCTCGCGAAGCGCATGGTGCGCCGCATGTCCGGATTTGTGGCCTGTAAACTCACCGATGATCGGGTGGCCAAGCAAATAAAGATCGCCAATGGCATCCAGGATTTTGTGGCGTACAAATTCATTCTCGTGACGCAGACCGCCATCGTTCAGTACCTGGTACTCATCAACTGCGACAACATTATCAAGGCTCGCACCAGCCGCAAGATTCTGCTCCCGCAGTGAATCGAACTCCTGCATCAACCCGAATGTACGCGCCCTGCTGATTTCCTTGATGTACGAGGTGGTACTGAATTCAATGCTTGCTTGCTGCTCTTTGATCACCGGATTGTCGTAGATGATCGTGTGGTTCAGACGAAAACCGTCATGAGGTGACAGCGCCGCCGTCTGGTCATACCACCGTTCACCCTTGGGGCCAGTGACACTCACCGGCTTCCTGATGCGGATGAATCGTTTGGGAGCATTCTGCTCTTCAATTCCTGCGGATTGCAGCAAAAACACGAAGGTACCCGCACAGCCGTCCATCAACGGCATTTCAGGACCAGATAGCTCGACAAAAACATTATCAATGCCAAGTCCATACAGCGCCGACATCAGATGTTCGATGGTTGAAATCCGGCATTCACCACTGGAAATTGTCGTGGCGAGCGTCGTTTCTGAAACGTGCTGTGAAAGCGCTGGGATATCAACAGCAGGCTCAACGTCGACGCGGCTGAAGATAACGCCCGTATCTACGGTTGCGGGAAGTAAACGGAGCGATACCGTTTCACCGGTATGCAACCCGACACCACGACCCCGGATGACATTTTTTATTGTTCTTTGTCTAATCACCGTATCCGACTTCCGGCAGATCCTTATACCGGGACGACTGCCAGCTTGACCAGCTCTTCCCGGAAACGCACCGTGCGAGCGCGCAGTTTACCAGAGATTGCCCTCCTTTGGACCGAAGGGCGAAGTCAAGGTTCCGCCCTTCAACACAGAAAAAGGGTTTTTCGCCCGGTTTTCGTCCCTTAATCCGCCTGTCGACGAATAAACGCAGGTATATCCAGGTACTCCATATCCTGTGAACGACCAATCATGTCATCCGTTTCACCGGTCTCCAGCGCTTTTCTTCGAGACACTGCCGGTTTTTCGAAATCACTATAGTTGACGGCCGCATCCGGACTGACCTGCTGTCGCTGCGTATTGTCCACAACTTTCTTTGGCCGTTCAAAATCCTGTTCGCCCAAACCCGTTGCGACGACCGTCACCCGCATCTCGTCTGTCATGTCCGGGTCAATGACGGTACCAATCACAACAGTCGCGTTCTCGGACGCGAAGTTCTCGATGGTCGCGCCTACACGGGAGAATTCACCCAATGCAATTTCCTCGTTCGCGGCGATGTTCACCAGAATGCCCCTGGCACCGTTGAAGTCGACCTCGTCCAGCAAAGGACTTCGGATGGCGCCTTCGGCTGCCCTTACTGCACGGTCCTCACCCGAGGCAAGACCACTTCCCATCATTGCCATACCCATTTCAGACATCACTGTTCGCACATCTGCAAAGTCCACGTTGATCATGCCCGGCCGAATGATGAGATCCGCAATCCCCTGTACGGCATTGCTTAACACGCCATCCACGGCAGCAAACGCTTCCAGGAGCGGCGTGTCGTCACCCATCACACTGAGCAGTTTTTCATTTGGGATGGTAATCAGTGAATCCACGTATTGGGACAACTGTGCAATGCCTGCCTCCGCCAGCGACATCCGCTTCCGGCCTTCGAACACAAATGGCTTCGTAACCACTGCGACCGCCAAAATCCCCATGTTGCGTGCAATTTCCGCCACGACCGGCGCGGCACCGGTCCCGGTACCACCACCCATACCAGCGGTGACGAATACCATGTCTGCACCGTCAAGCACCTCTGCAATACGATCCTTGTCTTCAAGCGCCGCATCTTTGCCCATATCCGGATTGGCTCCCGCACCCAGTCCCTTGGTCACGCCACTTCCGAGTTGAAGGAGCGTTCGCGCGGTCAGGTTCTGCAGCGCTTGGGCATCGGTATTTGCACAAATGAAGTCGACGCCATCCACGTCTTCCCGCACCATGTGTTCAACCGCATTGCCTCCGCCACCGCCTACGCCCACGACTTTGATGACGGCACTCTGTGGAGTTGTATCTACCAGTTTGAACATCGTTTTGCCTCCTTCAGCATCTCGATTGATTCTTCGATTCTTGGTGACTCAATTCTTGTTCGATTTGTTTAAGGCCACCGAGATGACCAACACGTCTAGTGATAACTGCTCGAAAACCAGTTCTTGACCTTCTCTACTACATTGAACGTCATGGGCACCGGCATCACGGCATCTCGAGACTGTTCCGCGCCATACAACAACAGTCCTACACCCGTTGAATGAATCGGGTTTCTGATAATGTCAGAGAGTCCCTGAAACCCTGTCGGCTTGCCGATACTGACCGGCATATGGAAGATTTCTTCCGCGAGCTCAACAACCCCTTCCATCTTCGAGGTGCCACCGGTCAGAACAATACCGGCCCCTACAAGGTCCTCGAATCCGCTGCGTTGCAGCTCCGCCTGTATCAGCGTGAACAGTTCGTCATAACGGGGTTCGACCACGTCGGCCAACGATTGCCGAGACAAATCCCTGTCCTGTCGGCCACCGACACTCGCGACCTTGATCGTTTCGTTCTCACCCGCGAGGCTTGTCAGCGCACAACCGTACTTTATTTTGATCTCTTCGGCGTTGGGAGTTGGCGTTCTTAGCGCCATCGCAATATCGTTGGTTACCTGATCACCCGCAATAGGAATCACCGCGGTATGCCTGATCGCACCGTCGGTAAACACCGCGATGTCGGTCGTGCCACCGCCGATATCACACATACAAACGCCAAGGTCTTTCTCGTCCTCGGTGAGCACCGAATATCCAGATGCCAGTTGTTCAAGAATCACGCTCTCAACCTCAAGGCCACATCGCCTGATGCACTTTTCAATGTTCTGAACAGCGTTCACGGCACAGGTCACCAAGTGGACCTTGGCCTCGAGCCGCACACCGCTCATACCCAGCGGCTCCTTGACGCCTTCCTGCTCATCAATCAGAAACTCCTGGGGCAGGATGTGCAGGATCTTCTGATCCGCTGGAATCGCCACCGCCTGTGCCGCATCAATCACTCGATCGATATCGGGCTGCAGTACCTCCCGGTCACGAATAGCGACAATGCCGTGGGAGTTCATCGAACGGATGTGACTGCCGGCAATTCCCACGTACACGGAACGAATCTGGCAACCCGCCATCAGTTCAGCTTCCTCAACAGCGCGCTGTATGGACTGAACCGTCGACTCGATGTTCACGACGACACCTTTCTTCAACCCCCGCGTCGGGTGCATCCCGATCCCGATGATCTCAACAACACCATCAAGATTGCGTTCCGCCACAATGCAGACAACCTTTGACGTGCCTATATCCAACCCGACAATCAGCTGATTATTCAAAGAGCTTGTCATAGTCTTACTTCTCTCTGTGTTGTCGATTCATTCTTGGCCACCTCACCGGGCTTCCATTTCACTGCCAATCCGTTCGCATATCGGACATCCATGGCTGCGACCCTGTCTGCAAGCCCTCTCTCCTCCAATGACTGGAGGACAACGAGCAAAGCATCAAGTCTCTCCCGGACAAGCTCCTTGCCAAGCAATACTTGAATCCCGTGCTGACTAGTAAAACTCCACGCGCCTCGCTCATCCAGACTCAGCGTGTCCACGGAATGATCTGTCCTGTTGAGCACCTGATTGATCTGCACGTATTGCTGCATGATCAACTTCTCTTTACCGGCGGGGCCGGACAGGTGCGGCAGCCTTCCTGGTGAAAGATGACCGGACACAAAAATTTCCCCCTTGTCACTGATAAAACCATCAGTATTCCAATACGCAATGGGTTCCAGTCGTTGTACGTCGACATGCAGCCGGTCAGGCCATCGCCAGGTCACGTACGCTTCCTCCACCCAGGGCGTTTCAGTAATCACCGCATACGCGCCAAACACGTTCTGTACATCCTCGCGCCGTGAAACCAGCATGTCGGTCAGTTCTGATCGTTCACTATCTGAAACACCTGTGAGTGAAACGTAGTCAATTCCAATCCACGTCTGAATCTGCTTCTGACTGGCCGGTATCGATACGATGGCCCCTACCGCCAACGACACAAGAACCAGTGTCAGGATCATCGGGTTCATTGGGGCACCTCCGCCGTTTGCCAACGTGTTTTCAATGCTGCTGCCAGGTGGCTTGTTTCTCCGGCACCCTGTGTCAGTACAAGGTCGTCATCGCAAATGTGGCTTTCGAGAACTTCAGGAACCTGCGAGATATCGGACACAAACACCACCTGGACGTCATCCCGAAGCTCCAATGATCTCGCCAGGTCCTCGCCCGTTGCGCCCTCAATCCTCTTCTCACCCGCCGGGTACACGTCGAGGAGCACCAGCAGATCAACTCTTGCCAGGACTTCCACGAATTGATCAAACAACTCCAGCGTGCGGGTGTAACGGTGAGGCTGGTACACCATCACGAGCCGCCGATTCGGCCACGCCACACGGATGGCTTCAATGGTGACGCGAACTTCACTGGGGTGATGACCGTAGTCATCAACCAATGAGAATTCCCCCGACGCTGATGGACACCTGAACCGCCCAATCTGCTCGAACCGACGTCCTACCCCTGTAAATGCCGCAATTCCCTGACAGATTGAAGATGGTGAGACACCCTCTTCGATCGCAACGGTGATCGCTGCCAGTGCGTTCAGTACATTGAAGGTGCCGGGCATGTCGAGTTCTGCCGAAATAACGAACTCACCGGCGATCTCCACGTCAAAGGATGACTTTCCATCCACCTGTCGAACATTGGTCGCGCGAACGTCGACGTCTTCATCGAATCCGTAGGTGACAAAACGTCGGTTAATTCGAGGCAGGAGTGCACGCACGATCGGATCGTTGGCACAGGCAACCAGGTACCCATAGAAAGGCAGGTTGTGTACAAATTCGACAAACACACGCTGGAGTTTGCCAAAGCTGCCCTCGTAATAGGTCAGATGATCACGGTCAACATTGGTCAGTACGGCCACATGTGGCAACAGGTGCAGGAATGACGCATCGCTCTCGTCCGCCTCCGCGATCAGGTAGGCTCCCTGACCCAGACGGCCATTGCTCTGTGCCTGTTTCAGGAGCCCGCCAATCACAAACGTCGGATCCAGATCCGCTTCGGCAAACACGGACGCAATCATACTGGTCGTCGTCGTTTTTCCGTGAGTACCCGCAACTGCGATTCCGTAACGGTATCGCATCAACTCACCCAACATCTCAGCCCGGCGTACAACCGGAATTCGAAGAGACAACGCCCGATCGACTTCCGGGTTGCCACCATCAATCGCGGACGACGTCACCACAACATCCGCGCCCTCAACCTGCGAAGCCAGATGGCCGATATGAATTTCAGCACCCATTTCCTGAAGACGCTCTGTCACCTGGGAGTGATTGATGTCCGAGCCAGATATCTCAAAGCCGTGATTCTGCAGTACTTCGGCGATGCCACACATACCGGCGCCACCAATACCCACAAAGTGGATCCGCTGAACCGCGCCCATGTCCGGGTGCATACCTTCAGTCGCGATCAAAGGACTAGCTCGCATTTTCTGTCCTCCTTCGCCTTTTCGCGACCTGCGCGATGGAGGAAGCCCCGTCTCTCAGTTCATATTCAACCCGCAGCAACACCGCAATCATCATCATTGTGGCAAGCAGGCTGTTACCACCGAAACTCAGCAGCGGCAGAGTCAGGCCCTTCGTTGGCAATGCGCCCACATTGACCCCCATGTTGATCAGCGCCTGAATACCGATCAGCAACGCAATACCACAGGCCACGAGCCCATGGAATGTCATGGACCTCTGAAAAGCGATGTACGCGATCCACAGGGCTCGCAAGACAAGCACCATGAACACCAGCAATACAATGATGGCTGAGAGCAAACCCAGTTCCTCTACAAGAATGGAGTAGACGAAATCCGTATGCGCCTCAGGAAGGAAGAAGAGTTTCTGAATGCTGTTACCCACACCCATCCCAAACCAGTCACCTCGTCCGAACGCGATAAGCGCCTGAGTTAGCTGATAACCTCCCTCGTACTGATGTTTCCAGGGATCGAAGAACGCCAGAATTCTCTCCAGGCGATAGGGTGCGATAAGGATCAGGACAGCCAAAGAGGCAACGCTCGCAACGATCACTGGCAACAGGAACCTCAAGGGGACACCCGACAGGAACATCACACCGAAGTAGGCGGAAAACACCACCACCGCACTACCCAGATCCGGCTGCAGCAGCAACAGCGCCACAACCCCTACAATCGCAGCCAGCGCCTTGGCGAACCCCAACGCGCGCCCCCGGTGCTCCGGCACCGTTAGATAGGATGCAACGAACATGATCATCATCAGTTTTACGAATTCCGATCCCTGCAATGAAAAGAAGCCAAGTGGTATCCAGCGCATACTCCCGTTGACTTCTTTACCAATTCCTGGGACCAGCACTGCCACCAACACAAGGTAGCTCATAAGAACCAGCAGCCAACCCGAGCGCTGCCACAGGTCAAGCGGAATCATCAAGGTCAGAAACCCAAGGGAAACTGACAAGCCAACGAATACGATATGTCGCGCCACAAGATAGAGGGTATTTCCGTACTCTCGCGCAGAAATCTCACTGGACGCTGAGGCGACAAGCAACACCCCGACAGCCAACAGCACGCAGACACAGGCAAGTGTCAGCATGTCCACAGGACATCGTTCTTGCATTGGCATGACAGCGCTCTCAGTCGCCATCAGTACCTCCGAGCCCATGCACCAGGGCTTTGAAGTAGTCACCACGATGTTCAAAATTTCGAAACTGATCGAATGAGGCACAGCCCGGTGACAACAACACCACGTCACTGCCATCAGCGACGGCAGCGACCGCCTGGTCAAGGTCGTCAACCTGGGTAACCGCAACGGCTTCAGATCGGTAGGCGGACGCAATCACTTCCGCGTCACGTCCGAATGCAACAACGTGCGTAAGGTGAGGCGCCGTTGACCTTGCCATCGACCGCATATCCGCATCTTTTGCGATACCGCCTGCAAGCAGGCAGATCGCCTTCGCTTGACCTACCAATCCTCGTACTGCCGCTTCAGTGGCTGCAGGATTTGTCGCCTTCGAGTCATTGATGAAAACACGGCCATTACGTTCTTCAACCGTTTCACAGCGATGGGACAGCCCTTCGAAACGACGAGCTGCCCGCAACATAACCTGCATGTCCAACCTCAACGCGGCGCCCATTGCCAGTGCCGCCAGCACATTCAACTGGTTGTGGATACCCCGAACCTTCAGCTCGTGAGCATCAAGGAGTCTGTTCTCACCCTGGAACAGCGCGCCCCCAATCAAACCAAATCCCTGGTCATCCAGCGGTCGACGACTACCAAAGCTCCAGACTTCACCACAACCGGAAAGATCAAACGAATAGTCAGTATCCCGATTGACGACTGCTATGTTCGTACGCTGATACATGGAAGCCTTCGTCTCGTAGTAGTGCTCAAGACTGTCGTAGCGATCCAGATGGTCGGGCGCAAGGTTCAATACCGTTGCCACATCTGCATGAAACGGGCCTGCACTTTCCAGTTGGTAGCTGGACACTTCCAATATGTACCCCTTCGAAGTCTCATCCAGTAGATCGAGACACGGGATACCCAGGTTGCCACCGACCTTCATTGACAGCTCCGCCGCCGCCGCCATCTGTCCCAGCAGTGTCGTCACGGTGCTTTTGCCATTGGTACCAGTGATCGCGACAACCTGCGTGGTCGTGTTACATGCGCCTGCAAACACATCAAGGTCACCACGGACCGGAACACCGCTCGTTATGGCGGCCTGTAATTCGTGGCCAGACCGGGGAACTCCGGGACTCAGGAGAATCTCACGAGCCGCTATCAAACGCTCATTGCTGATCCGTTCCAGGTGGGCCCGATCGTCAATTTCCTGAAGCGCTTCCCGTTGCTGATCGTTTGGTGCCTGATCCAGCACAACATAGTGCTCACCGCGCTGACTCAGGTAGCGGGCAAATGACATCCCGGTTCGACCAGCGCCAACAACAACAGTTTCCTCACGAACATCGTCCCTGGACCCTTCCCGCATCGCTTTTGCGTGTGAAACCATCAACATCACTCCATCATCGCCTGAACCGATGAGATATCGGAATGATGTTGCTTTAGCCCGTTGACGACCTGGTATTCCTCATGTCCCTTCCCAGCGATCAGCACAACATCACCGTCACTTGCTGATTTGATGGCTTGGGTAATCGCCGTCTTTCGGTCGGCAATCACATCGACCGACTGATCCTCGGGAATCCCTTTACGAATCGCTGCGATGATCTGATGCGAGGATTCAGTCCTTGGATTGTCATCCGCCAGCACGATGTGTTCCGCGTAACGCGCTGCGACTTGCCCCATCATTGGCCGCTTGTCGACATCACGATCACCGCCGCAACCAAACACACAGACAAGTCGACCAGGCACATGCTGTTTCACCGCCTCCAAAGCCTGACCAAGTGCATCCGGCGTGTGAGCATAGTCAACAACCACAGTCAGTCCGTTACCGAAACGAAAGAGCTGCATGCGACCCGTCACCGGTATCAACTGGCTGGATGCTCTCTGGATGCCAGCCATTGAATAACCGAGTGATCCCAGCACCCCAACGCTGGCAAGAACGTTGGAGAGATTGAAGCGACCGAGTAGTCCCAGGGTGAGCGACAGACCTCCCCACGGCGACCGGATTTCAGCCTCAATACCACCTTCGTGAAAAACTGAGCGCTCTACGCAAATATCCGCATCAGTATCCTGACCTATTGAATAGCTAACGATATTGACCGGGTGCGAAGCCGTTTTGATCAACTCACGCCCAGACGGATCGTCCGCGTTGATCACCCAGTGTTTCACCGATGGTAATTCGAACAAACTGAATTTCGCACGCCTGTAGGCATCAAAATTGCCGTGGTAGTCCAGGTGATCCTGGGAGATATTGGTTAGAACTGCGACATCAACCTCGCAACCTGTGAGCCGTCCCTGATCGAGGCCATGTGACGATGCCTCGATACACACCGCCTCGACTTCTTTGTCTTTCAGCTCACTCAGAACTTTCTGAAGAACCAACGCACTGGGTGTCGTGACACCCAGATCAACCAGCGCGTCGTCCATTCCAGCACCCAGGGTTCCGACAACGCCACATCGACACGACAGTGCGTTCAACAACTGCGCTACGTAGTGCGTCACTGACGACTTTCCATTGGTTCCGGTCACCGCACAGACGAGCATCTCCCGCGAAGGGTACCCATGGTATCTCGCGGCGATCTCACCCCGACGGCGATCAAGATCCGGGATGACCACGACGTTTTCATACCCGGTTGAATCGAAAGGTGACTGGGCAACCACAAGCCTCGCACCGCGTTCAATCGCGTTTTTGATAAAGTTCCGCCCATCGGTTTCATGCCCCGCCACAGCGAGAAACAGGTCACCGGGACGGACCTCGCGGCTGTCATCCGTTAATCCCTCAATCGAAACATCAGAGTGTCTCGAAAGTTCAGGGAGCAGCTCAGCCATGTGCATCGCCACCCCCCTTGCTCATGGCAACCTGCTGGTCAGGCGCCACCTTGAGAATACGCATCGCTCCTGACATGACACTGCCAAACACAGGCGCAGCTACAGAACCACCCCCATTGGCATCACCAGCCGGGTCGTTGATCATTACGACTGCCACCAGTTCAGGGTCCTGAACCGGCGCGAAACCGGCAAAGAACGCCAGGTGTCTGGTGTCCTCATAGCCACTTTCACCCAGCTTACGAACAGTCCCGGTTTTGCCGGCAACCGTATACCCCTGTATGTGAGCCTGACCACCAGTGCCATCCGAAACCACCTTGGCCAGCATGCGTGTCAGTTGTGATGCAGTCTGTTCGCTCATGACGCGAATCGTTGATGTCTGTTCTTCCGCAAGTAACGTGATCTGTTTACGCACGCCGCCACGGGCGATTGCGAGATACGCATTCGCAAGTTGCAACGGCGTTGTGGTGACGCCATATCCATAGGCGAGGGTGGCACGCTCGATATCCGTCCATCGACGATGGTTGGGCAGGTAACCCTGACTTTCTCCAGGAAATCCACTGCCAGGAATCTGTCCGATGCCAACATCAGCCAGCAGATCACGAACTGCAAACGGATCAAGCGTTAACGCCAGCTTGGAAATACCAACCTGACTGGAATGAGCCAAGATGTCGCCCAGATTGAGTTCGCCCATGTCCCGGGGATCCGGAATCGTCTTGTCGTCCACTCGGACAAAACCAGGACTCGTATCAATTCTCGACAAAGGATGGTGTGACCCACTTTCAAGCGCCACTGCTACCGTAAACGGCTTCAGGGTCGACCCGGGCTCAAACGCGTCGGTTACTGCGCGGTTGCGCACAGTCGCTATGTCCAACTGCTGTCTGTTGTTCGGGTTATAGGAAGGCTGGTTTGCCATCGCAAGAACTGAACCCGAAGCAACATCCAGTACGATGATCGAGCCTGACTGCGCTTCATGTCGCTGGATCGCCGCTTTCAATTCACGGTAGGCCAGGTACTGCAGACGCAGATCCATCGCAAGCTCGATGTCTCTGCCCGGCACCGCATCAGCAACCGGCATGATGTCGGCAACAATGTCCCCGTACAGGTTCTTCAGTACCTTTTTCTTGCCAGGCACACCGGTAAGCCATTGGTCAAAAGCAAGCTCCACGCCTTCCTGGCCACGATCATCAATGTTTGTGACACCTACAAGGTGCGCTGCAACCTCACCCGCCGGGTAGAAGCGATGGTATTCCTTTTCGCTGTATAACCCTGGCAGGGACAACGACAGGATTTTCTCAGCCTCGGGCGGTGGCATGTGTCGACGCAGATACACAAAGCTGCGGGACCGGCTATTCTCAAGACGATCCGCAAATTCTTCAGGATCCACCTTCAGCATGGTTGCCAGCTGGTTCAGATCAGATGAGGAAGACAGCAGTTCGTTCGGGTTGGCCCACAAAGACACGACCGGTGATGAAATCGCGAGCGGTTTGCCAAGTCGATCCCGAATCATGCCTCGATGAGCATTGATTCGTTCAAGTCTGATAGTTCTGAGATCACCCTGTTCCTGCAAAAAATCACGGTCATTGATGTTGACATAGACCATACGACCGACGATGGCACCAGAAAGGGCTACAAAGCACACAGCAACGATCGCGAGGCGTATCATTTCTGCACCATCACGATAGCGTCAGTGTCCGGTGACACCATGTTGAGTTCATCCCGTGACAGCTCATCAACGCGGGTATAGGCCGCCCAGGCACTCTGCTCAAGCAGCAGCTTTTCATAGTCACTATCCAGACGGTCCTGCTCAGTTTGCAGAGACTGGATTTCGCTATAGAGCATTCGAGTCGTATGAACGGAATAGACAACGCCGATTCCCGACACCAGGCACACCACCATCAGCCCGGCGACCAGAAGCTGCGGCCAACGCAGCAGCCATGTGGAGACTTCGGCTACAGGACCGTTCACGCGACCATCTCCCCGACCTTCTCTGCGACACGCATTACAGCGCTGCGTGCCCGCCGGTTTCTACCAATTTCAGCGTCAGAAGGTTTCATTGGCTTGCCAACGATCCGCAACACCCTGGGTACTTCCTCGTCGCGGATAGGGAGACCATCGGGTAGCTGACCTTTTGACATGTCACGCATGAAACGTTTGACCATGCGATCTTCGAGCGAATGAAAGCTGATCACCACCATCCTCCCTCCAGGAACCAGCACCTTTACAATCGCAGCTAGGCAACGTTCCAACTCACCGAGCTCGTCGTTGATATAGATCCGAAGAGCTTGGAAGCTGCGTGTCGCAGGATGTTTGTTCCTCTCCTTTCGAGGGATGCTGCTGATGATGATCTCTGCCAGCTGCAGTGTCCCGCTGATCGTTTCCTGACTGCGATGTTTCACGATCCCACGTGCGATCCGGCGGGAAAAACGTTCTTCGCCGTATCGCCAAAGTACATCTGCAAGCTCCCGTTCCTCCGCTCTTGCGAGAAACTCGGCGACGGTCATTCCGGTGGAACGATCCATACGCATATCCAATGGCCCATCACGATGGAAGCTGAGCCCCCGATGAGCTTCGTCAAGCTGGGGTGAGGACACGCCCAAGTCCATCAACACACCATGCACCTGGTCAATTCCATGGTCTGCAAGGCACGTATCCAGCTCGCCAAATTGAGCATGAACAACACGAACACGGGGATCGTCTTTCAGCGACGCCTTTGCGTGCTCAACGGCGGCCAGGTCCCGATCCATCGCAAGAACCCTACCCTCCGCCGACAGTGCAGCAAGCAGCCGGCGGGTATGACCTCCTCGACCGTACGTACAATCAACGTATTGTCCGCGTGACGATGTCATCAGGTGATGGACAGCCTCCCCTTCCAGTACGGTTTCATGACCGGACTCCAGTGCCATCACAATGACAGCGTTTCGAGGAAATCCGGCTTCTCTTCCTTACCGGATTCATCCTTCTGTGCAATCAGTCCTTCCCGGCGCTCCAGCCAGTGCGACTCACTCCAGATTTCAATCTTGTTGATCTGTCCCAGCAGAACGAGCTTCTTGTCCATGAGGGCATACTCCCGCAGCGGTGCTGGCAGCAACAATCGACCGCTACCATCCATCTGGATATCGGTCGCATGCCCAATGAGCAGCCGCTGAATTCGTCGTGCTGCGGGGTCAAATGTAGGCAGGGTTTCAATCTTGCGTTCGACGTCGTTCCACGCAGGGAGGGGATAGAGCATCAGGCAGTTGTCTTCGGTATCTATCGTCACGACCACTTCCCCATTACAATGCTGCATCAGCTGATCGCGATGACGCACAGGAATCGCCATACGGCCCTTTGCATCGATCGTGACGTGACTGACACCCCTAAACATGGAGATTGCTACCCTGGCCTGATAAGTAAATGGTTACTAACCCGAAAAAGCACGAAAAATGGGCTGGTGAAATCGTATTGCTCTTCAGATGAGCATCCAACTACGCGAATTGCCTGAAAAGCCCACAAATTCCCACAATTCCCCACTTGTCGACACGAGCACCATAGGATCGCGCTGATACCTTGTCAAGCGACCGTTTTCACCATTTATCTTTAAAACACAATGACTTAGCTGGCTTTGGTCAAAAGACTCTACGTCGTGCCTAAGGATGTTTTCTTATACAGAAACATAAACGATAAACTTAAAGTGAAACCTTAAGTTAAAGCTCAAAACAGGCCTGTTAGACTATTTTTATCTATAGGTGATATGTTATTTAATCAAAGAGGAATAAA
>MDTB01170200.1_pt1 | contig 17853 bp, 12 predicted proteins | sample 811161 | NCBI WGS metagenome assembly MDTB01 (sample SAMN05326650, study PRJNA326480) | marine metagenome | isolation source: seawater | place: Mediterranean Sea | collected 2009
AATATGCACTATTATTTAACATTAATTTATTTCCAATATGCCTTCTATAAAAATGTACAAAACCACTTATATCTTTTGAAGATTGAATCATGAAGTTTTGTGAAGCAGATAATTTTAAATTACGTTTGTGATTAATGTGATAATTCGCAAAAATATCTTGATAAGGTTTATGTAAATTTAACTCCAGATTAACTCGATTGATATATTTAAAATTAGAAGAGCATAAATATTGACTCCAATAACATGCAACATCATGGTTAACAGAAAATTGAAACTTGTAATAATTTTTATGTAAAAAATTTAATATACTATTGATGATAGTGTTATTTTCTAACAAATCCTGACTAAAAGAAAAAGAACCTAACTGCTGACAAAAAGGGGGTTGATATACTTTTTTAAAAAATAACAGTTTTTTAAAAACAACAGGAAAAACAAGTTGATAATCTTTATATACTAAACCACCCCAATTTTTAGACACGATATCTAAATACCAAGAAAGCGCATAGACTTTCTTATTTATCGAATGATTAATACAATAATCCCATTTTGTTTTATCAATCTGATAATTATGTAAATATTTAATTTTTTGCATCCATAATATATTTAATCATATTTTCATAGACAGAGTCCCAATGCAACCATTTTTCTTTATAGTACAACGACTCATTATGCCAAATAGATATAAAAGTACCCCTAACATGCTTAACATGACTAATGATATCCTTTATTAATGTCAAAGAAGATTCTGGACTCATTTTGAGATATTGATTTAATGAAATATCCATAACACAAAATGGATGAATTAATAGTCTAGTTATAGAATTAGACTTTAAGTCAAAAAAAAGAAATTTGTTAGACGTACCAGCACGAAAACCAGGTGAATCTACAAAACCCATACTATAATCATTATATACACTATTTTGAATTAAATTTCTATAATGATAAGGGAGATTTAAAACTAAAAAATGCTGCCTACTAGCATTTATATTTACATTTACAATACTTTTTAGCCGACTGATTTCAATAGGAAGATTATATGGTTTTTTTATTGAATTAACAGATGGATGGATACCAACACTACATTGAAGTGACAGTTTCTTAATATTTTCTTTTAATATAGAACTTGAGTAATGAACACTTCTATCATAGAATCTATAGTTACCTAATAAAAAGAAAAAAATTGTGTGCAAATTGTATTTATTATGTATTTGAAGTATTGAATCATATGTGTCATAAGGATCTTTTTTATTAAAAAATAAAACCAGTATACGGCTCTTAATAGAAATAAATCTTGTCATTAAAAGATCCTTAAGAGTAGATGCAATAATACGAAAAGGGCCTTTACCTAAATAAGCATAAGCATTATCTATATCTATAGAATTTATAAAATTAAATTTCTTGTCTTTAAAAGTCATATCTGGGAACCTCTTATGGAGAACATCTTGAATAAAAAGAATCCAGTAATCAACTACGGGGACTGTTAAAAAACCATGTTTAAATGAAATGCTTTGTTTGGCTGAAAATCGACCAAAACTATCTCTTTGATTTATTAAGTATTCTTCGTAACGACTTATCATATAAAAAATAGAAGCAAATGGATCAAAAGGTAATGCAGAATTAGTACACAAAAAAAATATAGCGACATTTTTATAATGTGAAAAAACTAAATCCTGTGAAATAATATCATCCTGAAATAGCAAATCATGAGCATAAAAAAAAAGCTCATCAGAAAATGCTTTTTTAGAATAATTTATTTTATAATTTTTTGATTTACTAAATATTATTTTGCTGTCAGTAAATTCAATGATTAAGCCCAATTGATCATGAAATATATGCTGAAAAACATAATCCAATCTTGGACTAATTTTATCTGCATAAACTAATAATTTCATAAATAATCTCTCGAATTTTACTTCTTGGTCATTAACCTAGACTTTAAACGAGCCGCCTTATTTTTATGAATTATATTATTCTTTTCTAATTTATCAATCATAGAAATGACCTTGGGAGTTTTCTTACTCGCATCCTTATCTGAATTTGAAGAAAGTGACTTAATTGCATTTCTAACTGTTTTATGAAGATACTTATTCTCTTCATTTCTTGTTTTACTAGAACGAATTCTTTTTTTTGTTGATTTATGATTTGCCATTTATTTGTTTTTTTAGTAGTCCCTAGGGGGATCGAACCCCTATTTTCAGGATGAAAACCTGATGTCCTAACCATTAGACGAAGGGACCTATTTATATCTCTATTCAACTAGAGGTCAGCAAAATTAACAACTTTTATCTTTAAAAAAAAATTTTAGTATGATTTAGCAAAAATTACACGCTTATCAGATGGCTTCCCTGTCAACACACATTGACCATCTTCTTGAGTGGAATCAATAGGAATACATCTTATTGTAGCTTTTGTTATTTTTTTTATTTGCTCCTCTGTTTCAGAGGTGCCATCCCAATGAGCTAAAACAAAACCTCCTAAATTTATTTTTTCTTTAAAGTCATCAAAAGTATCTACAGAATATGTGTTATTCTTACGAAATTTATTGGCTTTTACATATAATTTTTTTTGCATATCCTCAAGATTTTTCAATACATTATCTGTAATAGAATCTAAAGTGACTGTTTTTTTATCTAGTGTATCTCTTCTAAGCATCTCTACTGTTTGATTTGCCATATCTCTAGGTCCCATAGCTATCCTAATAGGAACCCCCTTCATTTCATATTGTGAAAACTTCCAGCCCGGCTTACGGCTATCTTGATAGTCCTCTTTTACTCTAATATTTAAATCCCTAAGTTGTTTTGCTATTTTCTTCATCTCGGAAATAATACTTGTCCGCTCATCATCATTATGATAAATAGGAATTAAAACTGCTTGATAAGGAGCTAGTTCAGGTGGCAAAACTAATCCAAAATCATCTGAATGGGTCATTACTAAAGCTCCTATTAACCTGGTAGACACCCCCCAAGAGCTAGCCCAAACATGTTCTAATTCTCCATTCCTATTCGCAAACTTAACATCAAAAGCCTTTGCGAAATTTTGGCCTAAAAAATGAGAAGTCCCAGCCTGTAGAGCTTTACCATCTTGCATCAGAGCCTCAACACAATATGTGTCTACTGCACCAGCAAATTTTTCACTTTCTGTTTTTAATCCATCAACAACCGGAATCGCTAATGTGTTTTCAATAAATTGTTTATAAATAGCTAAAATATTTTTTGTTTCTTCAATTGCTTCTAGATTAGTTTCATGCGCAGTATGACCCTCTTGCCATAAAAATTCAGATGTTCTCAAAAACAATCTAGTTCTCATCTCCCATCTTACCACATTAGCCCATTGATTAATTAATAAAGGTAAATCACGATATGATTTAATCCACCTTCGATAAGTATCCCAAATTATTGTTTCAGATGTTGGCCTTACAATTAATTCTTCTTCTAATTTAGCATCTTGATCAACTATAACTTGACCAGAATCATCATTTTTTAAACGATAATGCGTCACAATAGCACATTCTTTTGCAAAACCATCTACATGACTTGCCTCTTTACTGAAAAAAGATTTGGGAATAAAAAGTGGAAAATACGCATTAACATGCCCACTATCTTTAAACATTTTATCCAACACTTTTTTCATTTCTTCCCAAATTGCAAAACCATAAGGCTTAATAACCATACATCCACGCACACCTGAATTTTCAGCTAAATCGGCATTAATAATAATATCATTATACCATTTAGAAAAATCTTTTGACTTACTAGTTATTTTTTTTGACATAGAAATTTGTTTTTGGTATGATTATTGTATGTTATAAAGGTATTGCATGTTTTTTTAAAAATAAACAATAAACTCGTAATTTTATACTTATATTATAATAGAAACAATAAATTAAATATGAACAGCTTTAAATTATATATACCAATTTTTATTTTATTTTTTTCAACTTCCTACTCACAGGACTTTATTAATGATTTATATATTTCTAATTCTAATCAAAATAATAATATTGTCACAGATTATTTTGAAGATGAGCAAGATTATATTAACGAGCATTATGAAAATCATTTAAATGACAGTACATACAACGATAGTTATCTTGATTATGAAAGTCGTATTAATAAATTTCACAATCCACATTATCAATTCTACTACACTTGGGATTATGGATGGGGTTCTACATATTGGCATAGACCATATTTAAATATCGGATACCATAATTACGGATGGAACTCTGGCCTAAATTATGGATTATCTTGGTCTTGGGGCAATTCGTGGCATGACCCATACTGGAACTGGAACTATGGATGGGGCAGTCCTTACCATTATTCAGCATGGAATCATTGGGGCTATAATTGGCATAATCAATATTCTCATCATAGTCCGTTATACTATCACTATAATTACAATACAGACAATTACTCATATGGTCATCGTAATACGAAGAACACTAACATCCCATCAAAAGCAAATAACACACAAAGAACATATAAAAATCATCTAAACTCAAAACAAAATCTAAAAGAAAGAGTCAATAAAAAACCCCCCAAAACAACTAATAATATAAATAAATCCAAAAATAAAAGGCCAATTCAAAAATTTGTAGATCATCTTATAAAAGATAATAAATCTAATAATAGTAATAGTTGGAAACCTACTAGAAATAATAAATCTAACAACAATAATAACTGGAATCCGACTAGGAACACAAGAACATCTAAATCAAATAAAAATTCTAGAAGAAATTAATATATGCATAGTTTTAAAAAATTCTTTTTTCTCACATTAATACTTAACATAGTTGTACATGCCCAGAATGAAACAGATGCATTAAGATATGCATTATTTGATAATTATAATACTGCTGGCATATCCTCATTAGGCGGAGCAGGAGGGTTATTATCCCCTAGCCATAACCCTGCAAGCCTCGGTTTTTTTGGAGGCACACAACAAGAAAAACAAGTTATTTCTATTAGCCTAGGAAATAGTAATAAAACCATGGAATCAAATTATCTTAATCAACATACAATTAGAGAAACGCCTCCTGATATAATTCCATTTATTCAAAATATAGGCTACGCATATAGCAAACCCATAAAAAATAGCAATTGGGATAGAATTAATATGTGCTTATCGTTTAATAAAAAAAGAGATTTTAATCAAGAAGTTGTAATTAATGGGTTCAATAGTAATAGTTCATTATCGACGCTCTTTTTACAAAACTCACAAGGACTAACTCCTGACGAACTAGATCCTTGGAGTGACTATTTAGCATTTTTCACGTATTTAACAGACACAATTGCCAATTGGAATGGTACAGGGTCAAATACAAGTTACTTTTCTTATGTAAATAATATAGGTCAGAATCAAACCATATTCATTAATGAAGAGGGTGCAATACACGAAATGGATATTACATTATCAAGTGCATATAATAATTTTTTATTTATTGGAGCAAGTATTGGTATCACAAGCATTGACTTCTATCAAAGAACTTCTTATTTGGAAGATGAATTTGATGCTAAATCTAATGAAATAGAGAGCTTTCAATACAATCAGTATCTTAAAGTAAATGGTGATGGTGTAAATTTGAAATTTGGCGCCTTTATTAAACCTATATCTTTCAAAAAAAATAATATGGGCCTACACTTACGTACTGGATGGGCATATCATTCAAAGACATATAATTCTTTAGAAGAAGTTTACGAAACATCCATGCAAACAATCTTTGAAAACGGAGATATTTTTGATGCTAATTCCCCTACAAATTTATTTAACTATGACCTCAACACACCCGCTAAATCTATATCTAGTATAGCTATAATAGGTAACTTGAAAAAAATCAATTTTTTAACAACATTTGACTATGAGGCTATTGACTATGGGAGTTCCGAATTACACTCTGCATACTATAGTTTTAATTCAGAAAATGATAATATATCGAACTTCTATGCAAGAACCAACAATACCAAATTAGGAGTTTCAGTGAGTCTTAATAATATATCTTTTAGAGGAGGCTACTCAATATTTGAAAGTCCATACACAGATGGGCTCAATGATGGCAAGCGCAAATATCTAACTACAGGAATTGGCTTGAAATATGATAATTGGGTCTTTGATATTTCATTAATTCAATGTACCAGCAAAGAAGATTATATTGTCTATAGAGACAACTCTATTTCAAATCCTGATCAAATTGCTAGTATAAATAATCAAAACAATATGGTTATTGCAACTTGCTCGTTTACATTTTAATTTTATTCAGAAATATCATCTGGAACAAGAATTCTGCCACAATTTTCACAAAACAAAATGTCTTTACGAAGCTTTATGTTTAGTTGATACTGTGAAGTAATACTATTAAAACATCCTCCGCATGCACCACGATCAACCTTCACAACGGCTAATCCATTTTTTGAAGCTAGCCTTAAATTTTGATAAATACCGACTAATCTTTCTTCAATACCTTTTTCTATTTTTTTCTTTTTCGAAACAAGTTTCTTTTCTTCCGTTTCTGTTGATCCAATTATTACCTCTAACTCTGACTTCTTAGATTTTAAATGCTTCTTTTTTTCTCTAATATTTGATTTTAATAACTTAATTTTATCGTTATGTTCACCAGTCTCTTGTTCAAAGGATAAAATTTTCTTATTAGCAAGTTCTATTTCTAAACCCTGAAACTCTAGCTCTTTATTGATAGCATCAAATTCTCTATTATTCCTCACCTTCATTTGTTGAGCATTATATTTTTCAATCAATGCTTGTGCATCTTCTATCTTCTGTTTTTGAGACATGATAGAATTATTTAATTCATCACCCTCACCTTGTTGCAGCTCTAGGCGATCATTTAATTTGTTTATTACTTCTTCTAAATCAGAAACCTCCAAAGGCAATTCCCCTCTTAAAACCTTTAAATTGTCAATTTGTGAATCAACATTTTGTAATTGATACAAAGCTTCTAATTTTTCACTAATTGCAACTGTTGAATAATTGTCTTCTTTATTGTTTTTTTTAGCCATAAGATTAATAATATAAAATTGGATTAGTACAAACGCTTGTTAAACGGATTGCTAATTTAGAAAAATTTTCTTTAAGAATATCAAAAATTAAATGTTGTGTAAAATATTCACTCTCGTAATGCCCCACATCAACAATTGAAATCTTATGATGAGTTTCAAAAAAATCATGATATTTGAAATCTGAACTAAGATACACGTCAGCTTTATTTTGAATCGCATCTTTTAATAAAAAACTACCTGAACCACCACATAATGCAACTTTTTTAACCTTTTTATTTTTTTTAATATTCGTATACCTAATCATACCACATTTCATATTTTTTTTGACGTGATCAAGAAAAGAAGGTAAGGACATTTCTTTTTGAAGATCCCCAATTACGCCAGAACCACAAGGCGAATCAACATCAATTTCATGGCATATGTATGCAACTTCTTCATAAGGATGTGATTCTTTTAAAGCAGATAATATTTGAGGCCTCAAATGAGAATAAAATATTACTTCAACTTCATTCTCTTCAGATAATAATTTTTTTCCAATACTGCCAACAAATGGATTAGCTCCCTTTAAAGCTCTAAAGGACCCTATTCCATTAGAAACAAATGAACATCTATCATAAAATTGTCCTACCCTGCCTGCACCACTGGCAAACAACGCATCTTGAACTTTTTCTGTATGCGATTTTGGACAATAAACACTTAATTTGGTTAACAAATTTTTTTTTGGCTTTAAAATACGAGGATTTTTTAATGATATTTTTTTCGCTATTTGAAAAGACACCCCACCATATATATTGTCTAAATTAGTATGCATAGCATAAACAGCGATATCATGTTTAATTGCTTTCTGTATAATTTTTTCTGTGTAATTAGCACCCGTTATTTTGGTAACACTATTAAATATTAAAGGATGATGACTAATAATTAAATTATGCTGACTCTCTATTGCTTCATCCAAGACGGCTTCTGTGCAATCTAAACAAATCAACACAGAATGAATATCATTATTTTTATCGCCAATTAATAAACCACAATTATCATATTCTTCCTGAAAGGCTAATGGAACTCTTGTGTCTAAATAATTTGATATTTCAAATAATTTCATATTTATTTACATATATTAATTTACAAAAATAATGCTTTATAATAAATTGGATTTTTTAAAGTATACATTATTGCCATTACAAGGCATATACTCTATGATAGTGTATATAAAAAATATACTCTATAAATATAGTATTCTTAAGTCCTATAAGTGCTCCAAACCAATTATATCAATAGGTAATTTAAATACTGGAGGAACTGGAAAAACACCGATGGTAGAATATCTTTTAAGACTCTTTAAAACAAAAAGAATAGCTGTTATTAGCAAAGGCTATAAGAGGAAAAGCAAAGGATTTATTCTTGGGACACATAAACATACTGCACGTGAAATAGGTGATGAAAATCGTCAATTATTGAAAAAATTCAATCACATCATAATTGCTTGTCATAATAGCAAAGTACATGCTGTTAAAAAATTATTAGAAATGACAAACCAAATAGATCTTATTATTTTAGATGATGGCTTTCAACATCAACACTTAAATCGAGATTTAAATATACTACTCACTGAATACAATAATTTATTTACTAATGATCATTTACTACCTATTGGGCAACTAAGAGAACATAAAAAAGAAATGCGTAGAGCCGATAATATTATTATCACAAAATGTCCCAAAAATATCTCGCAAATTGAAAAAGACACAATAATTAAGATAATCAAACCTAAAAAAACACAGCAATTATATTTTTCTTATATAAGAAAATATAAATATATAATCATGCCGTCACTACAAGAATTGGAAATTAACAGCAATAAAACTCACATATTATTAACCGGAATTGCAAGTACTGATTCAATAACAAATGAATTAAATTCAAAACATATAAAATTTAAGCATCTTAAATATCAAGACCATTATAATTTTACTGACAATGATATTGGAAAAATAATTGATGTCTATAGAAAACATACTGTATCTAACACATTATTACTAACGGAGAAAGATTACTATCGATTGTCAGAATCACATAAAGAAAAACTTATCAAAATTTTTAATTTAATTTGCATGCAAATTGAATTTGACTTTATAGAAGCTGATAAAGCTAATTTTAATAATCAAATGTTTAAATTTGAAGAATAAAAAAGTTGAAAATGAAAAAAAACTACTTCTTATTACTAATCTCGTTACATATCATAGTCGTTGGACAACAATATAGCTTAGATCTTTTATATGAATGGTCTGATGAAACAATAAGTGGAGATAATTGGGTTGGAAACGTATATAATGAAATATGGGGATTTGTTCAAAACGAACATGAATTTGCAGTTATTGGCTCCACTCAAGGTACACATATCTTTGACGTCACAGATCCTGAAAACAGTTATCTAGTCACATCTATTGATGGAGGGTCTACTAGTCCAGATGTAGTACATAGAGATTTTCATACTTATAATGGATACTTATATGCTGTAGCGGATGAAATGGAAAGTAGCACATTACAAATCATGAATTTATCTAATCTACCCAATTCTGTTGAATTAGTATATGATTCAAATGATATTATTACAAGATCTCATAATATTTTTATTGATGAAAATAATGGCATTATGTATGTTTGTGGGGGTAAAGTTAATGGAAGCAATAATAATCTATGTCTTTTATCATTAGCTGAACCTGAAAACCCTGTTTTTATATCAACATATGATACACACGGCTATGTTCACGATATATATATAAAGGATAATATTGCATATCTAAATGCAGGAAATAATGGATTACATATAGTTGATTTTTCTGACATTAATAACCCCCAAACACTAGGGTCCTTAACTGATTATCCTTATCAAGGATACAACCATTCTGGCTGGGGAACATTAGATGGAAATACATATGTGTTTGCAGATGAAAATCACGGATATAAAATGAAAATATGTGATGTGTCAAATCCTAATGAGATTATAGTAAGCAATACTCTTCTAAGTGATGTAGATGATGAGTCCATGGCACATAATTTAATTATTAAAGATAATTTACTATTTGTCTCTCATTATCATGATGGATTATGGATTTGGGACATTTCTAATCCTGAGAATCCTATTTATATCGCAAGTTATGACACTTATATCAACCCTGGTCATGATAGCTATAAAGGGGCTTGGGGTGTATATCCCTTACTGCCCTCTGGCAATATTCTTGTTTCAGACATGCAAAGTGGACTATTTGTTTTTGCTCTTAATGAGAATATATCTAAAATTAATGAAGAAATAGAATATCAAATATTCCCCAACCCATTCAATAGTCAGCTAAATATTAAGTGCAAATCAAATCAAACAACTAAAATTGAAATATTTGATATTTACGGGAAATCTATTTTAACAGAAAATACTGTTTCAGTAGATAACATACTTACACTTGAACAACTAAAACCAGGAATATATTCAATTAGAATACAAAACCCTACAAATACACATGAACAAAAAATAGTCAAATATTAATGGATAGAGTGAATAAATATGAGACAATTATTGGATTAGAAGTCCATGTTCAGCTTTCAACTAAATCAAAAGCTTACTGTGGAGATGCAAATCTATTTGGACAACCACCAAACACCTGCATTAGTCCCATATCATTAGGATATCCTGGCACTTTACCAAAAGTTAATAAGTCTGTTTTAAATAGTGCTGTCAAATTAGGGTTAGCATTAAATTGTAAAATAACAAACTACAACCTATATGCTAGAAAAAATTACTTCTATCCAGACTTACCAAAAGGATATCAAATCACACAAGATACAACTCCCATATGTACAGCAGGATATGTTGAAATTAAAGATGCTAAAAATAATAAAAAGAAAATCCAACTTACCAGAATTCACATGGAAGAAGATGCAGGGAAAAGCATACATGACTTAGATCCATTTTACTCTTTACTAGACTTTAATAGATCTGGAGTTCCTTTATTAGAGATTGTCTCAGAACCAGAAATACAGTCTGCGGAAGAAGCGTATAGCTTTCTATATGAAATTAGGAAATTGGTTAGATATTTAAACATCTCAAATGGTAATATGGAAGAAGGTAGCTTAAGATGCGATGCCAATATATCTGTCAGACCAATTGGGGAAAAGGCATTGCGAAATAGGGTTGAGGTAAAAAATATAAATTCATTAAAAAATGTAATGAAGGCAATTAATCTAGAGGAAATTAGACAAATTAATTGTTATGAAACAAATAAATCTGTTGACCAGGAAACGCGTAATTATCATGCACATAATAACACAACCACTATACTACGTACTAAGGAAGATGCTCACGACTATCGATATTTTCCTGAACCAGACATACCTCCAATTATTATTGATGATAAGTTTATTGAAGCTATTGAAAAAGACATGCCCACTCTACCAAAAGAAAGATATCATAAGTATACTACAAAATATCAACTAAGTGATTATGATGCTAATGTCTTAATTGATGAAAAAGATATTTCAGACATATTTGATGAAATCGTCACACATACAAAAAGCTATAAAACAGTAGCTAATCTTTTAATGGGGGTTATAAAATCTTACTTGAACGAAAATGCATTAATAATTGATGACTTAAAAGTTCCCACACAATATATAGCTGAATTAGCTGAAATGCTAGATAAAAATCAAATTAGTCACATCATTATGTCTCAGAAATTATTTCCCGAAATGGTGAAACAGAAAAAATCACCAAGCATAATTGCAAAGGAAAAAAGATGGCTACAAGAAGATGATACAAATTCAATAGATGAACACGTACAAAAAGTGCTGGAAAAATACCCAGATAAAGTGCAAGACTATCAAAATGGAAAGACTAATTTACTAGGACTCTTCATGGGAGAAATTATGAGAGAAACCAAAGGTAAATTAAACCCAAAATCAATAAGTGAAATTTTAAGAAAAAAATTAAAAAAATGATCAAAAGAATATTAATAATATTATTTACTATTATCATAGCCTCTTGTAATAATCAAAATCATTTTACAATAGTTGGTAATACAGACAGAGTTGGCGATGCAATACTTCAAACAATCGATCCATCTAATAATCACATAGATACTACAAGTATAAAGAATGGTGAATTTTCATTCAAAAAGAAAATAATAAATGAAGAGTTATTTAGGGTTAAATTTCATGATGGATCATCTTTTAATTTATTAGCAAAAGTTGGAGAAAATATAAAAATTGATTTCCAAAAAGAACAATTAAATATTACTGGCTCAATTGGATCAGAAAAATTATTAGATTTGGACCAAGAACTATTACAATTAACATTAGTCCGTGACTCAATTACAAAAGAACTTCAAAACTTAAGTGGAGAGAAAAACTATGATGAAAAAATAGTAGAATATAGAGAGCTTTTTTTTAAAAAAATAGACCAACACAAGCAATTTCTCAAAAAATTTATTGATGCAAATCAAAATTCTAAAATTTGTCTTATCGCCTTATTTCAACAGTACGGAAGATCCTCCCCTATCCTTACTATCGATGAAGATTTAGAAGTATTTGAAAAAGTTTTGAAAAATTTGAAATTAAATTTTTCAGAATCTAATCATATAAAAATACTAGAAGAACAGGTGAATCAATTTAAACCACTTGCATATGGACAACCTGCTCCAAACTTCACCTTACCTGATATCAATAATAAAAATGTCTCTCTGTCTGACTATAAAGGAAAAGTAGTTTTAGTAGATTTTTGGGCAGCATGGTGTGTGCCCTGTAGAATGGCGCACCCAAAACTCATTCAATTATACGAAAAATATAAGGATGATGATTTTGATATCCTGAGTGTTTCTTTAGATGGCACATCAAGACAACAAAACCCAAAATCAGAATGGTTAAAAGCAATTGAACAAGATAATGTTGGGCAATGGACACATGTGAGCAATTTAACAGGTTGGGAAACACCAGCTCGTGAGCTATATAACTTCAACTCAATTCCATATACTGTCATTGTAGACAAGAATGGGAAAATAGCTGCAAAAAACCTAAGAGGAACCGACTTAGAAATTAAAATAAAAAACCTTTTGGAAGATGATGAGTCGTAATACAGTATACTTTGCATCAGACTTTCACCTAGGAAGCCCAAACAATAATGACAGTTTAAAGAGAGAGCTTAAAGTTTGTAAATGGTTAGAAAGTATTCAAGAAACTGCAAGCGAAATTTATTTAGTAGGAGATATTTTTGATTTTTGGTTTGAATATAATAATGTTATTCCAAAAGGCTTTAGTAGAATAAAAGGTAAATTAGCACATCTCACGGATCTTGGTGTTAAAGTCCATTTCTTTCCTGGGAATCATGATTTATGGACTTTTGGATATTTAGAAAAAGAATTGGGCCTTATTATTCACCATAAACCATTAATTACCAAAATACATGGCAAGACTTTTTATATAACACATGGAGACGGATTAGGAAAAGGTGGGCTATGGTATAAATTTTTAAAATCAATATTTTCAAGCAAGCTTTGCCAATGGCTATTTTCTATATTACATCCTGACATAGGTGTTAAATTAGCTAAATTATGGTCACAGAAAAGCAGAAAAAATAACGGCAATATTGACAATACAAAGTTAAAAGAAAGCCTTATAGCATATTCCAAGAAAATACTTGCTAACAGAGATATTAACTACTTTGTTTTTGGTCATATACATCAGCCAACAGAGATAAAATTGTCCTCCACATCTAAATATATAAATCTTGGGGATTGGATTACGCATTTTTCATACGTAGAATTCAATCAAAGCAATCTGTTATTTAAAAAATTTTAACTACTTTTAGTAGCTAATTATTTCTTGAGAATTTAATTAAGAAATGAGGAAAATATTAATTGGTATAGTTTTTGTGATATAACTCTATATATATAATTATTATTTTAAAACGTTAATTGATGATAAATTTTTACAACACATTAACAAAAGGGACTTTATTATTTTACACCCTATTTGTATCCCTTCTTTTTACTAATATAAATATCTACGGTCAAGGAACCACTGGTGGAGGTGGAACAGAATACAGTTGTGAAGTCTCATGTAACAATGAAGAAATCGATGGTTTTACATATGCGGGAACTTACTCGGGTAAATCATATTATATTTCTAATTCAGCAGCAACATGGAACGAAGCAGAGCTTTTATGTAATTCCCTAGGAGGACACCTGCCTTCAATATCATCGCAACAAGAAAACGATTTCATAAATAGCTTTTGCAGTGATAACCCATTATGGATTGGTTTATCTGACCAAGATAATGAGGGACAATGGGCTTGGACAAATGGTTCGCAATTTGTGTATGACAATTGGCTAAATAATCAACCAGATGATGGAGGTAGTGGTCAAGATCAGGTAGTAATGGATTGTAATAGTGGCAAGTGGGACGACGCAGGAGCACCTTGGTTTCCAAATGAAATTCAATACTTCATTATGGAAATAGAATGTCCCAATTCACCCATCACAATGTATGGAGGAGATAATTGTGAATTAACACTAACATTAGATAATCTTATAATTGAAAATCCTAGATGTGCAGAACAATATGGCTATATTCATTTTGACCTAAATGCAACTGATTCCTCTGGAAATCCTGTAATTATTAATGATGGAGCTTGCACAGTTTGGAGTAGCTTAGCTATTAGCCCAACTCAGTATTCACTTACCAGTGGGTCTGCAACAACAAGCTTTACAGGTTCAAACGCTATATCAGGATATCCAGGTACATATATAATACAAATATCCATATTTGATGTTCAAGGGTCAAATCAATTTTGTAACACCAACTTTACGATACCCACAAACTTAGAGTGCTGTAATGAAAATGACGAGAATGACTGCATGGCCAATATTGCATCAAATACTCAAAAAGTATTTACAATTGAAGCCGACTATGAACCAATTGAAATTGACTGGATTTTGGAAGACCCACCATGTTCTGGTCAAGAGGGATACATTCAAATAACTGATATAAGTGGAGGTGGATGTACGGATATATCTCAATATAACTTTTCAGTTAATAGTGCTCCTGTTGCATTTGATGTTAATACACTTATCGCACCATGCGCAAATTGTGCAGAAGGTCAAGAAATTACTATCATAGCACAGTGTACACAAGGCACAACAAGTAATTTAGATGATTGTCAATTACCTGTATTTGATAATTTTGATTACGACTTAGTATACGATACACTTTCTAATGTCGTCCAAGTTAGTTGTCCTGGTCAAAATGATGGAGAAATTAATGTAGAAATAACCTCTTCCATTGATAATACAGCAATTACCAATGGAACTTTCTACTGGTACTCTTATAATTGTGCGACAGGAGGATCTCCCGTCCAAATGGGAATATCGTCAAATGACCCTAGTAGCCCATATTACGGGACTCAAAACTTTTCTAATGGAGTAGTAGCAAATAATAATACATTAACAGACTTAAGCGGATCATTAACTGGAACATGCTACTACGTCGTTGTTAGAGATGAAAACAATTGCATTGTCGCAGATTGGTCAGAAAATCCAATTGTTGTTTATGAACAAGATGAAATAGAGATAGATTTAGACAAAGTAACTTTATCTCAATACTGGATTGCACCTGCACTTCAAGAAGGATGCTCAGATTATAATAACATATCATGTAATGGGGAAAGTGATGGCCAAATTACAATCAATATACCTGAGGCAATTGAAGGAGGCGATTTTCCTTATGCAGGAGCAAACCCTAGTATTCCAACACAAAACACACTAGATCTATTTGAAATAGAACTTAGTCTAAATGGAAATATTATTTATCAAGGCAATCCCAATACCGACACATATGAAGATATTGTGATTGAAAACTTAGTTGCTGGGACATATACTCTAACATTACGATCTCCAAGTGGCAATGATGCAGATGGCGATGGCATTGGAGATGCTTTTTGCGAAACAAGTGAAGACATTACACTAAATGAACCCGATGAAATAGAATTGTTTATTGATGCCAACAATAGCAATCAGCTTTGTTACGGTGATGCTAATGGCGGAATTATTTGGCTGGGAGATGAAATCACCGGAGGATGTGCTTATGATTGTGAAACATTTTGTGGTCTTGAAGCATATTCTCTTGCTTCCTTAAATATTTTTGGCCAATTATCAGAGAGTGTGTCAAACTACTACGCTGAAGGAGTGATACACTCAGCTTTAGATGGAACAGCATATATTGGTCCTTTTTTATATTTTGATGCAAATCAAGATGGAGTCCCAGATGACCTGAACAATCCAATAACTGGGGATATTAATATCAACTCACTAGTTGCAGGAACATATCTTGTGCAAGTACAAGATGGCATTGGATGTTTAAGTGAATACTATTCTATTACTATTATTGAACCTAACCCTATTGAACTTACTGAAGATATTGATGGTGATGGTGAAATAAATGCAGAAGATGCAGTATCTGTAAGCCAGCTTAACGGATATAATATTTCTTGTTGTGGCGAAGATGATGGACAAATAACAATCAATATGTCTGAAATTAGTAATCTGGGAACACCTCCTTTTACATTTAACCTTGTAGACTTAAATGACTCTGACAACTCATGGTCTTTTAATAATGTGAATAGTGGTTCAGATAATATTTCATTTGAAAATCTTAGCGAAGGACTATATAATTTGGAAATTTTAGATGCAAATTATAATGACAGTGGAAATACTGAAAATTGTGCTGCAAGCTATGAGATTACATTAACTGAACCAGAATGTTTAGCAATTGAAAGTACTGCATTATTATATGAATGTAATTATAATGTTTCATGCAATGGAGCTAATGACGGAAAAATTACAGCACAAGCTTCAGGAGGGACAGAAAACTATACATATACATGGTTTGAAATCGACGAGAATGGAAATCAAACTTTTTTAATAACAGGTCAATCAGACACATTAAGTAATGTTAGCGCTGGAACATATTTAGTATTATTAAATGATTCAAATGGATGTTCTCTGAATGGGAATATTATTCAGCTAAATGAGCCAGATATATTAACACTGAGTCTAGAGAAAGAAGATGTGAACTGTTTTGAAGGACAGGATGGCTCAATTAGCATAACTGTTAATGGCGGTTGTATTGATACAGAAAATAATTTTTATGATATTACTTGGACTGATAGCGATGGAGCAGTGATTGAATCTAATTTAGAGCTAACATATGATGAGAATTCAGGTGATGTCAATTTATTACTAGACAGCTTATTTGCAGGCAGCTATACGGTTGCTGTAAATGATTTAAATGGATGTACAATAAACGAAAGCTCTGAAATCACTGAGCCTCAACAAGATTTATTTGTCGAACATACAGCTTCCAATTATAATGGATATGGAGTGTCATGCAATGGGGCTAATGATGGATTTATTGATTTAAATATAAGTGGAGGAACACCTCCATATACAATTAATTGGTTTGATGGAACAAATAATTTAATATCTACAGTACAAAATATTGACAGCCTTACTGCTGGAATATATTCAGTGAGTGTAACAGACAGTAACAATTGCCTAATTGAAGTTAATTTTGAAGAAGAATTAGAGATAACTCAGCCCGATGCTCTAGATATTTCATCTACTAACTCTAACTATACAGGTTATGGAGTATCATGTAATGGTGATACGGATGGTTCTATTGATATTACTGTAACTGGTGGAACTGGTAATTATACTTATTTATGGTCTAATGGTGAGACAACGGAAGATTTAAATAGTATTGGCGTTGGAACATATTCTGTAGTGGCTACTGATGAAAATGG
>MDTB01149207.1_pt1 | contig 17849 bp, 13 predicted proteins | sample 811161 | NCBI WGS metagenome assembly MDTB01 (sample SAMN05326650, study PRJNA326480) | marine metagenome | isolation source: seawater | place: Mediterranean Sea | collected 2009
AGCTGGGCTTGGTTCAGCTGGCACAGAAAGTAACTCTGGTCTTTGTTGCCGTCTAGGCCGGCCCTAAGGTGGTGGACGCCCTGGTCGTCTGTGGTGCGTCTGCAATAGTGGCCTGTGGCCACCGCATCGGCGCCCAATTTCAGGGCGGCATCAAGAAACAGGTCAAATTTCACCTCACGGTTGCAGAGCACATCTGGGTTGGGGGTTCGGCCTGCCGCATATTCGGCAAACATGTAGTCGACAATCCGTTCTTTGTATTCCGCACTGAGGTCCATTACTTGGAACGGGATGCCGAGGTGGTTGGCCACGAGCATGGCATCGTTGGCGTCGTCGATCCAAGGACACTCGTTGTTGATGGTGACACTTTCGTCGTTCCAGTTGCGCATGAAGAGGCCGATGACCTCGTGCCCTTCCTCCACCAATAGGTGGGCTGCCACGCTGGAATCCACGCCTCCGGACAATCCTACAACCACTCGCATGCTGCAAATTTAGAGCGACTTACGGACGTGAAGGTTGCAAATCACTTGGATTTCCACGACATTGAGGCAACCTACAGATTTCACCTGCGTCATTTAGACGGCCTACATCATGCACGAAGCAGAGTTGCGCCCTTACATCGAAGCCTGTCAGCTCGGCGAACGCCGGGCGCAACGCTTCATATTTGAGCGGTATTACCGCTTGATGTTCGGGGTGTGCCTTCGATACATGTCCGACCAGGACAGCGTGCAAGATGTTGTGCAAGAAGGGTTCCTCAAGGTGTTCAACAACATCGGGGGGTACACCTTCAAAGGTTCTTTCGAAGGCTGGATGCGTCGCATCATGGTCAACACGGCCATTGATGCCATCCGTCGCAGAAATGCGGCAGGGTGGGTGTTGGGAGAGGAAGCGTCTTTTGAACCTGTGGACGAAGAAACAGGTTGGGAAGAGGGCGAAGAGGCGGATGCGACGTTCAACGTGCACGATGTGTTGGCAGCCATGGAGCAATTGACTCCTGTCTACCGCGCCGTGTTCAACCTCTACGTTTTCGACAACCTGGGGCACCAAGAGATTGCATCTCGCTTGGGCATCAGCGTTGGAACCTCGAAGTCAAACCTCGCAAAGGCGAGGCGAAACATTCGAAACATCCTGTTGACCTCAAAAGCCCATTGACCCCATGCCCACAAAGCATCCATTTGACGACCAATTGCGCCAAGCCTTTTATGGTTTCGAGCCCGAGGTGAACGCACCTTGGGATGCGCTTGAGCGTGAGTTGGAGGGGGTGAAGGTCGAGCCGGACGTTTCACCCGCCGAGGCGAGCAACCGTTGGGCTGTGGCGGCAGCCGTGGCTGCCGGCGGAGCACTGATGTGGCTCGGCAAGCCCACTGTGGACGAAATGATTGTGGCGGCCACCGAGGTTCCGTCCGAAATGCCGGCAATCCAGCCTTCGCCAATTGACATGACGGACGCCACGGACGCTGTGTCTTTTGAGTCTGCATGGGACCTTTTCACGCAGAAAGCACCAGAGTTTTCCGAAGATGTGCTTGCTCCTGACCTTGCCGATGGCGACGAAATGATTCCAGTGAAGTCCACGAAGCCGTCGATCCATTCGATTCCGGGTTCTTTGGAAAGCACGTCACCCTCCGCCAACTCGGTGGTGGTGGAAGAAGACATGCCCAACCTGGAAGTGCTGCTCGCCAGCCTTCCCTTCACTGCGTCTTCCAGCGAGGCATGTGAGGGGGTGGAAGTCTCTTTCGAGCTGATGGGACTCGACAAATCCTTGAGCTTCTTGTGGAATTTCGGGGACGGCTCGTTCAGCAACGATCCCGCACCACGACACACCTTCATGACGCCTGGCACCTACGACATCACGTTGTCGGTCCGCGCGCCATCGGATGGCGTGATTCGCACGCGGACCATCCAGAACATGGTCACGGTGTTGCCCAAGCCGCAAGCCGATTTCTCTTGGGCTTTCCCTGAAATGGTGCATGCAGGCAAGGTGCGTGTGAAGCTCCAAGATCAAACCCCAGACGCCATCGCTACCCAGTGGGTGTTTGACGGAAAATCAAACAACAGCCATTGGATTCAACTTGAAGTCCCCGGGGCTTACCCGGTCAACCTCGTGGCCAGCAACACGCACGGATGCTTGGACGACGCAAGGCACGACATCGTGGTAGGTGACCGTCACGGATTGGGTGCTTTGGCCCGCTTCAGCCCGGACGGGGACGGTCGCTATGACACCTTCTTGCCCCCAGTCTTGAGCGAAACATCTGACCTGTGGGAATTGGTGATTTCGGATGCCAAAGGCAAAGAAGTGTACCGCACGCAAAGCGCAGATCGGCCTTGGGACGGGATGTTGCCGGACGGAACAATGGCGCGCAACCGGTCGAAGTACCACTGGACAGCCCGCTGCCAGGCAGAAGACGGCGCCGGAAAGCTCTACACGGACGTGGTTCGTGTGGAGCGTTAAGCCATACCCGACTTGCTGACATTTTCTGGAAGATTGCCGTGGACATGTGCAACGAATGAAGGGCATTGAGCGTCTTGCCTTTGTCCTATTTTTACGAGGAATTGCAGCACAATGAGTAACCACTTTTCAGGAGGTTTGAAGCGCGTGTTTGGGTTGGCCTTTTTGCTGGCCCTGGCCGGAGGGATCCACGCGCAAGAAGGCATCATCTTTCCGATTTCTGCCGAAGGTCAAATCGTGATTGATTGCGACGCAGGCGAGACGATTTATTTCGTGGACGACAACAGCGGGAGCATCGACTTTCAAGATCCCTACTCCAACAACAACTTCACCATCACCCTTTGCCCAAGCGAACCTGGCGACGCAGTGCAAGTGAATTTCTTGTCGTTTGACCTTCAGACCAACGCCAACCCCAACAACAACGACGTTCTGTACGCCTTCAACGGCGCCGACACCAATGCGGACTTGGTGGGAGCCGGCACGGGCAACTCATTTGTGGGTGTCAGCATCACCGCCAGCATCGACAACCCGACAGGGTGTGTAACATTTTCCTTGGATGTCAACAACAACGCCACCGGCGGAGACGTGGGATGGGTGGCGGAAGTGAGCTGTGTGACGCCTTGCAGTTACCCTGAGGCAGGCATTTCGTTGGTCAGCCCTGCGCCGTTTCCAGACAACCCCATCAGCGTGGGGGTTTGCCCTGACGAGACGGTTACGTTTGACGCGAGCGGCTCGGTTCCTGGTGCGCCTGAATTCCCCGTGGACAGCTTGATTTGGAACTGGGGAGACGGCTCTGTTGAAACCACTGCGGTGTCTGATGGCTTTCAGTTGGGACACAGCTACAGCGAGCCCGGAGAGTACATCGTGACCCTCGTGGTGCAAGACGTGAACAACTGCAACAGCACCAACCTGTTGCCACACCAAGTGCTGGTCTCAACGATTCCCATTTTCAACACGGAAGTTTCGACCCCTCTTTGCGAGGACGCCCCTGGATTCTTGAATGGAAACCCGGTACAAAGCATCACTTGGACGGCCCTGCCTCCTGTAGGGGTGTCTGAACTTGCCGACCTGCCGGATGCGACAGGGGTGGCGTTCACCTCGGAATTGTTCATCGACTTTTTTGACACCGATCAGTTGCTTGAGGACTGCGACGACATCGAGCTCATTACAGCCAACATCGAGCACAGCTTCATTGGCGACTTGAGTTTTTGGATCACATGTCCTGACGGGACGGAAGTGTTGCTCATGGACAACGGGGCCTCCGGTGGACCTGACCCGTCTGGGTGCACCCCTGAGGATTTGGGGGGCAACGACCTCGGGATTGTCGACGTCGAAGGCTTCGACTACTCTTGGAACATGGATGCGGAGTGGGTGCTTGACGATTCGAACAATCCCGATGCAGCCAGCCCCATGCCTTCCGGCACGTACCTGCCTTGTGGCGACTTGTGCGATTTTGTGGGATGTCCGCTCAACGGAATTTGGACGTTCAACGTCATCGACCAATGGGCGGCCGACAACGGCACCCTTTATGAGTGGGGCATCGACTTCAACCCTGAAATTGTGCCTGGCGTGACCACGTTCACCCCTGTGATTGGACTCGAAGCAGATTCCTCGTATTGGCACCCTGTGGGTGATCTGGACATCATTCTGACGCCTGCTGATTTGGGCGTGGTGGACGTCAGCGACGACGGGAACTCCGTGGAACTTATGTTTCCCGATCCAGGGACGTTCGAGTTTGGCTACATCGTCAGCAACAACTTCGGTTGCACTTGGGACACCACCCTGACTGTGGAAGTCATCGACAACCCGGGAACCTTCATCACGGCGGGGGTGGACTTGGAATACTGCGGGGGTGAAATCCAGTTGCAAGGCGCCTTGGACGACGGTTCGCCTGTGGTGTGTGGAAACGCCGCAGGAACATACAACCACTGTTATGGGTACGGGGACAACTCCGTGTTCAGCTATTGCCCAGACAACCCTGGAGATGGAACCATGATGACGATCAGCTTCTCGGCTGGCGCCATGGAGGGATTTGGGCAGGACTTTGTGACGGTCTACGACGGACCCGACGCCACTGGACCTGTGCTGGCCACCTTGGACGCGGTGTTTGCAGGCCAAAGTTTCACAGCCACCAACCCAGACGGGTGCATCTCGTTTCAATTCACCAGCGATGACTTCTTCTGCAGTTGCACGGACTTCTGTGCCTTTGAGCCTGTGGAATGGTGTGTGAGTTGCGGAGGAGCTTCAAGCACGTGTGGGTTCGATTGGTCTTGGGAGCCCGCCGAATATCTGGTGGATCCCAATGTGCCTCAGCCCACCATGAACACCTTCGATGGAGAACCCGTTGAATTCACGCTGTTCGTGGAGCCTGTCGGGTTTGACAACTGCCAAGCGACCGACGTCATGGTGGTGGAACCTGGCTTCTCGTTCGAGGTGGAACAGCAACAACCCTCATGCTTTGCCAACGATGGCATCATTGGGGTGGAGGTGTTCGAGGATGCCTTTGCCGAGGAAGGTCCCTTCACCATTCAACTTTACGTGAATAATGCCGGAGGCGCTGACCTCGTGGAAGAGTTGGTTTGGGACAACATCAATGACTTTTACTACAACGACATGGTTCCTGGCGATTACACCGTGGTGGTGTTTGACGGGCAAGGGTGCATTTACAACTTCCCTGTGTTGCTGGAGGATCCGCTGCCCTTGACGCTCGACATCCCCAATGTCCAAACCATCTGCCTCGGCGGCACGGCGAACCTTGAGGTGAGTTCACCCCAGGACCCGCTGAATGCCTGGACGTACGAGTGGGACAACGGGTTGCCCAACGGTCCCGTTCAGCAAGTTTCCCCCAACACCTCCACGGTGTACACGGTGCAAGGCTTCGACATCAACGGGTGCCCCACAAGCGAGTACCAAGTGGGCGTGAACGTGTTGGCCGGCATCAACGCAGACCTCATGGCCTCCGTTTTCTTGTGCAGTGGGGAGGAGGCCTTCCTTGACGCCTCCGCGACCAACGGGGGCTCTGGTTCAGGGTATGAATACACTTGGACCTTTGAAGGTGCGGTCATCAACGAGGACGAAGCGAGCATCTTCACGGTTCCACCTTCTTCGGGTCAGTACTGTGTGACGGTGGAAGACGATTGTGAAACGCCCCCTTCGACGGTGTGTGCTGATGTGGTGCTGGAGTCACCGGTGCCCATTCAGTTCTCAGCGGACACCACCGAAGCTTGTGGGACTGGCACCTTCTTGTTCACCAACGAAACTGACCCAGCGCTCATCACCTCCAGCTTGTGGGCGTTTGGTGACGGCACGTACAGTGGAGAAAGCAACACCATCAAGACGTTCGAGGATCCTGGTTTTTACGACGTCAGCTTGACCATCACATCGCAGGCAGGAGGGTGTGAATACACCCATGTGAAGGAAGCCTACATCAACGTGTATCCAATCCCCGACGTGGGATACTTCGCAGGGCCACAACCGACCAGGGCGCCAGACACCAAGATTGAATTCGATGGGTACTCGGAGGCCAACGTGGTGGAATGGTTCTGGACGTTCAATACGTTCAACCCGCTTGGATACAGCTACGAGCAGAACCCGACGTTCCATTTCCCCATGGCGGAAGGCGGGACGTATCCCGTGCAACTCCAAATCACCGACGCCCAAGGCTGCGTGAATGTGGTGAACCGTGAGATTGTCATTCAGGACATGTTCAACTTGTTCATCCCGACGTCGTTCACGCCCAACAACGATGGAACGAACGACGCGTTCTTCGTGGAAGGCACGGACATCGACCCGGATCGCTTCGAGTTCGAGGTGTGGAACCGCTGGGGAGAATTGGTGTGGCGCACCACGGACCCAGACGACGCGTGGTACGGTCAAGTGGGCGAGGAGGGACAACACTTCGTTCCCAATGGCCCTTATTCTTACCGAATTGAGGTGCACAGCCTTTCTGAAGAAAGCTACCGGAAGGAAGTCTTCGGGGCGGTGACGATCATTCGGTGATTCAGAGATTAGGCAACAAGAAAAAGGCACCCATCTGGGTGCCTTTTTTCATGGCCACGTGTGAAGCTCAGTTGGACGAATGCCCGAGCAATTCATCCATGGTGCCTGTGGCCACACTGTGGTAGTTCGGGCGGGCTTTTGTGTAGATTGCGTCGGCCATGGTCTTTTGGCCTGTTTCCACCATCGCCTTGTACAACGGCGTCAGGAACTTGCGGCGTCCTACGTTGACCAAGAACCTTTCCAGGCGCTCATACGCCGGCGTGTGGTGGCTGCGCACAGCTTGCTCCAACCAAGCGAATAGCACTTCGTTGTTGCCTGTGGCGTTCACAGTCCAGGCGTCGTCCAATTCGACAAGTCGGTCGGCTGAAATGTCGTCTGGGAGGTTGGACAGGAAACGGTACTTTTCTTGGTACAGCCATTGGTCCCAGGGCAGTTCTGAGGCTGTTTTGTCGCCGTTCACCCATGCGTCGAGGGTTGCATCCACCAAGTCCAATCGCGCGCTCTGGACTTGAGGACAATTGTCAGGCAAACCTTGTCCATCCACCCAGGCCGGCACATTCACGGAGGTGCGCAACGCTTCTGTGGTGAGCAAGTTGGCATCGAGGTAAGTCAAGAAGCCGTCGGTGTCCATCACTTGGAAGGCGTGCGACATGAAATACGTCTTCAAGAAGTCGTCAAAGGCAGGACGCCCCACGGTTTCTTCCAAGAGACGCAGGAAGAAATACCCTTTGTCGTAGGCGATGGCGGTCATGCCGTCGTCGGGATTTCGGTTCTTCAGGTGCAAACGCAAGTGGGTGTCGTTGGGGTTGACGTCCATGATGGCGTCCACCTCGTCCACCAATCCTTGGTAGCTCAGTGTGCCCAACATCTCGCTAATGTCGCGGCCGTAGACCGCCTCCATGATGCGCTGCTCGAAGTACACGGTGAACCCTTCGTTGAGCCAAAAATCATCCCAAGTGGCGTTGGTGACCAAGTTGCCACTCCAACTGTGGGCCAATTCGTGGGCCACCAAAGACACCAAGCTTCGGTCGCCCGCAATGATGGTGGGCGTGGCGAAAGTGAGCCTTGGATTTTCCATGCCACCGAACGGGAAGGCTGAAGGCAAAACCAAAAGGTCATAGCGTTCCCACGCGTATTTGCCGTAAAGGTTCTCTGCGGCCACCAGCATGTCCTCCATTTCGGAGAATTCAAACTCCGCGGCGTCGATCAAATCAGGCGTCGCGTACACCCCGGTGTGATCACCCACCTCGCGGAACTCCACGTCTCCAACCGCCAAGGCCAGAAGGTAGGATGGGATGGGTTGGTCCATGCGGAACGTGTAGACCCCGTCGTCCGTTTTGGACGTGGGGTTGATGGCACTCATCAACGCCATCAACTCCCTGGGAACCCGAACGGTCGCGTCGTATGTGAACCGGATGCCGGGGCTGTCTTGGCAAGGCACCCACGTCCGCGCCAAAATGGCTTGGCTTTGTGTGAACAGGAAGGGACGTTCGCCCTCGACCCACAAAAAAGCATCGGCCTGATCCGTGGTGCTGTAGGTCACAGCCACCTGATTCGATGTTGATGAGACGGGAATGCTCAGGGGTTGCCCGATGAAAGGCCGTTCTGGGCCCAACTCAAACTCGACGGCTTGTCCATCCACCTCAACAGCTTGGATGTCCAGTCCACGACAGTCCAGCAAGACACGGTGCGCGTCGTCGGCCACGTCGAGTTGGTAAGTGGCCGTGGCGTGAATTTGACGTGAAGCAAAGTCCACTTCAGCGTCCCACGACAAATGTGTCGTCACCGCTTCGGAAGGCTTGGCATAACTGTGATGGTCCGTGGCTCGTTTCATGTCTGCGATTTGGGCCGCTTTGGCGGAAGGGGTTTCAGCAGGCTGCGTGTCACCGCAACCGACCGTGGCCAATGTCGCGCCAGCGAGGGCCACAAGAAGGGAATGTTTCATGACGGTCGAATGAGCGACCAAGGTAGGCCATCACGAAGCAGTCGTGTGCGAGGTCAACAGCCGTCCCACAAACACCACGACCAACGTGCCGAGTGCACACTTCACCAAAATGGCAGGGAACAGTTTGATCATGGTCTCCCACCAGGACGCGTCGACAGGAATTAGAGCCCGTTGCCACATCAACCCCAGCACCACGATGGTCACCTGACCCAGCAACAAGAGGCAAGCGCCCTTGGCATATTTCATGGCAGAATGGCTTTCCGCGAGCCAGCCGACCACCACCGCTGCGATGGGGAAGGCCAAGAGAAATCCACCTGTGCTCCCTGTGAAGTGCTGCCAGCCGTATGCGCCATCGGCAAACACGGGCAACCCCGCGCCCCCAGCCAACAAGTACAACACCACGGAGGCTGTGCCTGTTTGCCACCCCCACAACAGCGGCCACAACACCACGAGCAGGCTTTGCGGGGTGATGGGCAATGACCCCTGAAAGGACCAAACCTGAGGCGCCAACCACCCCATGAGCACCAGCCCGATGCCGACGAGCATGGCTTCCTCAGCCCAAGGCTGCCCAAGTTTCACATGCGGTCTGAACATGGCAGGTCGTCAGTGGCTTTGGAGAGCTTCTTGGATCAGGTCCAGGTTGAAGCTGATTTCGTCGTTCTCAGGGTATACGTCGGCCACAAGGCCTGAAGCGTTCAATTCCACAGCCTTCAGTCGTTTGCCGTCGGTGGGCAACGTCAACTCGTAATTGGGTTCGACCCAAGGCCAGTCGTCCCCCAAGATTTCGCCATCCCTAAGGGCGCGGTTTCCGCGCATCATGACCAATGGAATGTGAACGGAAGTGGTTGATTCGTCTTCCCACGTGAGGGTCAAATCTTGGGGCATCGCCATGTCGCCCAACCGAGCCAATTGAATGACCGCAGAGTCGTTTAGCACTTGGACACCCGATACTTGGTAGTCCACTGCGTTGGTGGTGTGCATCATGTCCTGGAAGTACCAGTCCAATTCCAGTCCGGATTCACGTTCCACCACACGCTTGAAATCGTGCGGGCCCGGATGCTTGAACGACCACTCCTTGAAGTACCGTCGCATGGCGGCGTCCCGCACCTCTGGACCGACGATTGCCCCGAGTTGCTCGACCAAAACCTCGCCCTTGGAGTAGGCCCCCACGCCGTAGGCACGGTTGGTTTTGTAGTGGTCTGCGTGGGTGATGAGAGGCTCTTCGTTGCCCGACAGATGTTGACGGATGTAGCTGGCGTAGGCCCAACCATGAGGGTCATCCGACGGTTTCATGGGGTCGGCAAAGAGGTGCGCCATGCACCGCGATTCCGCCCATGAGGTGAACCCTTCGTCCATCCACTCGTGCAAACTTTCGTTGGTGGCCACCATGGCTTGGAACCAGCTGTGTGCCATCTCGTGCACCGTCACACCCACGAGACTGCGTAAAGAGCGCTCTCCTGTGACGAGGGTGATCATCGGGTATTCCATGCCCCCGTCACCACCTTGGGCCACGGTGTATTGGGGGTAGGCGTAGGGCCCAATGTCTTCGTTGATGAAAGCCATGGCTTTGGCGGCATATCCAGCCAGGGCCGTCCAATTGCTGTCAATCTCGGGGTTGGCCTGGTGAACCAAAGTGAGGTCAACGTCACCGACAGCCACGGACTCCGTGACAAAGTCGGGGTCGGCCGCCCATGCAAAGTCGATGACGTCCTCCGCCTCGAAGGTGCATTTCGTCCTGGATGTACCCTGCGGCTCATTCACAGATTTTTCGGAAGTCTTGACCCCCGTGGCCGCGACCACGTAGCCTGAAGGCACGTCGAGGGTCACTTCAAAGTCGCCCCAGATGCCGTGAAACTCCCTGCCGATGTACGGGTTGCTGTGCCATCCGTGGTGGTCAAATTCGCACAGCCGTGGGTACCACTGGGTCATGCTGTATTCGACGCCTTCCTTGTTCATCCAACCGGATCGACGGATCTGTCGGGGCACTTGGGCTGTCCACACCAACTCAAACGTCACCGACTTGCCAGGACGAAGCGCCTTGGGGAGGTCCACCACAAGGACAGTGCCGTCTTCTTCAAATTCAGCGTCCTGGCCAAAAGCCTTCACCTGCTCCATGTGGATCCATCCCCATTCTTCTTCAGGCAATTCCACAATGCGACTTCCCACCCGACGGTCAGGATCCTCGATGGTGCGTGAGCGGACGTCCATCATGCTGCCAGGTTGGAAGGCGTTGAAGAACAGGTGCCAAAACACCTTGTCCAAGGTCTCTGGGCTGTTGTTCTTGTAAGTGACTTTGGCCACACCTCGGTACTGGTGAGACGCGGTGTCCAACGTCGCCTGCATGTCGTAAGACACGGATTGTTGCCAACCGGGGTATTGACCCAAGGCAGAAGTCGCAGCTGTGGCCACCAAGGCCACGGTCCAAAGAAGTCGAAGGGACATGGGAAGGGGTGTTCAGGATGAAGTGAGGGTGCGCTTGAGCGCGAGCATGCGAAGAAGGCCGACGGCCGCTTCCACGCCTTTGTTGCCATGGACGCCACCGCTGCGGGCGTCTGTTTGGGCTTCGTTGTCGTCGGTGAGCACGCAAAACATGACAGGCTTGCCGGAGGAGAGGTTCACCTCCATGATGCCTTGGGCCGCGCCGCTGCACACGTAGTCGAAATGGGCGGTTTCCCCGCGGATGACGCTACCAATGGCAATCACGCCATCCACATCATCGCGGTCGGTGTGCCATTTGGAGCCCAACGCGAGCTCGTAGCTGCCAGACACCCAAGACACGCGGATGTGATCAGGCTGGACGCCTGCGGAGACAAGCAAATCCCTCGCGCCTTGCATCATGCGCTCAGTGTACTTTTTGTTCCACTCAGACACAACAATGCCCACTCGAAAGTGGGCACCGTTGGGCAAGTCCGAGGACTCGTGTTCGCTGAGGTTGTGACCTGCAGTCGCCATTCGTCAGAGGGAGGCGGCCAAGCCCGTCGCGCTGGACGCGTACGTCGAGTTCGGGTAGTCTGCGGCCAAATCGTCCAGCACGCTTTGTGCCTTGGACGTGTTGCCGAGTTCAATCAAGACCAGGGCTTGCTTGTAGGCGCACATGGGGGCGAGGGCGTTTGCAGCCAAACCCGCTCCGGCCGCGCTGGCAGCGGAGGCGAAGTGGCGCTGGGCAGCATCGAGGTCGCCAAGTTCAACGTAGCAGTCGCCGAGGTTGGCATCCACCAAGGGGCCAAAGACATCGTCAGAAAAGCCAGCTTGGCTGAACGCTTCCACAGCTTCGTCAAAACGCGCGGCGTCGCGGTGCATGATGCCCATTTGGAAGGCGGCGCGCGCTGCTGCTGGGGTGCCGCTGTGGTCGTTCAACACTTCTTCCAATCCAGCGCTCAACCCGTCACCCAGCATGGCGAGGTCTGTGCTGTCTTTGGAGAAGTAGTGTTCCGCCATAAACGCCGCTTCTTCTGCGTCTTGGTTCTTGGGCGCCACAATCAAGCTGCTGTAACCGATGACCACCAGGATCACCGCAGCCACGGCGCCGAGGCCCAGGCTCAATTGCTTTTTGTTGTCGTCGACAAATTTTTCGGATTTGCTGTACAGCTCCTCCACGTCGAGCACGGTTTGGTCTTGGTTGGTTTTCTTCGCCATTGGAATTGTGTAATGGAGCCCAAAAATAAGAAATTCGCATCATGCGTTTGAAGGAACTTCATTTGGTCAATTTCAAGAACCACCGCGGGGCAGACTTGGTGCTTGGGAATCAAGTGAATTGCTTCCTTGGGAACAACGGAAGCGGAAAGACCAATGTCTTGGATGCCGTCCATTACCTCTGCTTTTGCAAGAGTTATTTCAACCCGATTGATGGTCAAAACATCGCCCACGGCGAACCATTTATGTTGGTGCAAGGCGATTTCGAACGTCTGGATGCCTTAGAGCGTGTGAGCTGTGGGTTGAAGCGCGGCACGAAGAAGCAGTTCAAGCGCAACGACAAACTGTACACCCGGCTTGCCGATCACATCGGCTTGTTCCCGGCTGTGATGATTGCCCCGGATGACGCCCCCTTGATCCATGACGGAAGCGAGATGCGCCGGAAGTGGTTGGATGCCGTCATTAGCCAATACGACAGAGGATACTTGGAAGCCTTGATCGACGTCAACAAGTCGCTGGCCCAGCGCAACGCCTTGTTGCGCTACTTCGCCGAGAACAGGGCTTTCGACGCCACCATGTTGTCCTCATGGAACGCCAGGATGGCCCCAAAAGCAGCCAGAATTGCTGAAGCCCGGACCACCTTCATGGACGACTTCTTGCCTGGATTCTTGTCCACCTACGAGGAGATTTCAGGTGGGGCAGAGGCGGTGTCGCTGTCGTTGAAGACCCATGTCGTGGGGGACGCCCCAGCTATTGAAGAGATGATGGAGCAGGCCGAGGACGACGACCGTCGGTTGCGGCGCACGACCATTGGGGTTCACAAGGACGACGTGGTGTTCAAATTGGGCGAGCACGCATTGAACAAGTTTGGCAGCCAGGGCCAACAGAAATCGTTTCTGGTGTCCCTCCGATTGGCCCAATTCGCATTCATTGAACAGGCCACTGGCGTCAAGCCGGTGTTGTTGCTGGACGATATTTTCGACAAGATTGACGAAAAGCGTGTAGAAGCGCTGATGCGAAGGGTGACCAACGGGTCGTTCGGCCAGGTGTTCATCACGGACACCCACGTGGGAAGGATTCCCGCCATGTTCGAACAAACTGGGGCCGACGTCAAGGTGTTTAAGGTGCAGGCCGGTGAGGTGAGTCCCGTTGATTCCAAGAAGCCGTGAGGAGAAAGCGTCCACCTCTGCGCAATTCTGCCGACTACGAGCGCGCGGAAAACAGCTCTCGACCGCTGGCGGACGTCATCCAACACTTCATGAAGGTGTCTCGGATGGACGGAAAGATGCAGGAGATGGACGTGCGGAAGGTGTGGGCAGAGGTGTTTGGTCAGGCAGTGGAGAACCGCACGCGCAAGCTCCGTTTGCAGCGCGACGGCACGCTGATTTGCATGCTTGACAGCGGCCCACTCAAAGAGGAATTTCAGCACGCGAAGCAGGACATCGCCGACCGAATCAATGAACACATGGGCAAAACCGTGGTTCTCAAGGTTCGCATCCTCTGATGTTCGCAGGATCGGATGCACCTTGCAGGGATAATGATAGGCCACGGGACACGAAGGATATGGGCGTTGGCTGCAGCTGGAGCTGTGGTGCTGGCGTCATGGTCCCTGAGGCCAGAGGGCTTGCACGAGCAGGGCAACCCTTACCACAGCCGTGCTTTTTTGACGGCTTACGCGGCGCTGCCGGATTCGTCCAACGCCTTGTTCACTGGTAGTGGGGTGTGCGCGGGATGCCATGGTCATGACCAAGCGGGCCTGGCCAATGTGAGTTCAGCAGGGGAAGATGTGAACCCCACAGATCAGTGGATGAGCTCGCTCATGGGCAACAGCGCCAAGGATCCCTTCTGGCGTGCCAAAGTGGCGCACGAGGTGGCCATCAACCCGAGCCACCAGTTGGAACTCGAAGACAAATGCACATCCTGCCATGCGCCGTTGGGGCACTTCAATGCACACCACCTCGGGGAAGAACATTACAGCATGGCCCAGGTGTTTCAAGACAGTCTGGCTTTGGACGGCGTGAGTTGCGTGGCATGCCACCAACAGTCGACCACCGCAGGCAACGCCTTCAGCGGTGAACTCGTGTTTGATTCGCTGACCATCTACGGCCCATACGGCGCAGGGAAAGACGATGCGCCGCTTCAACAAGCGCCCATGCAGTTGTATACGCCGTATCAAAACATCCAATACGGCGCGCACCTTGACGGGTCGGAAGCTTGCGCAGGTTGCCACTCTTTGGTCACCCACACAGCTGACATGGAGGGCAACTTGACGGGGCAAGACTACGTCGAGCAGGCCACCTACCACGAGTGGTTGAATTCTGCGTTTGCCGACGATGGGGACACGCCCAAAGACTGCCAGGACTGTCACATGCCGCTGGTGGACGGAGGCGTGATCATCGCTTCTGGGCAAGCGTCCTTGGGTCCTCGTGCACCTTACCGGAAACACATTCTCGTGGGGGGCAATGCCCAAATGCTGGAAATCATGCGCGACAACACGGATCAGCTTGGGCTTGCCGCAACGCAAGCCCAATTTGACAGCACCTTGGCGTGGACCCGTCAGTTGCTTCGTCAGGAAACTGTGGGTCTTCAGGCCCTCCAAGCAGAGTGGGTGGACGGTTCGGGCACGTTGACCTTGGAGGTGGAGAACAAGGCGGGGCACAAATTCCCGTCTGGCTACCCGGCCCGCCGTGCGTGGATTGAAGTGGTGGCCAAACAGGGCAGCGACACCCTTTGGCACAACGGACGATGGTCCCAAGGCGGATTCCTTCACGGGGTGGATGAAGGTGGATTGGCGATGTACGAGCCCCACTTCGACGTCATTTCCCAGGAGGACGACGTGCAGGTGTATGAGTTGGTGGCGGTGGACGTCACAGGCGCCCCCACCAACGTATTGGAGCGTGCTGCAGGCTCTGCCAAAGACAACCGGCTGCTGCCGCTGGGTTTCTCATTCGACCATGCGGTGTACGACACCACGAGGGTCGAGGGGCAAGCGTTGTCCGATGCCGACTTCACCGAGAATGCAGGGGAGGGCAAAGACCGTGTGACCTACGACATGGTGGCAGACCTGCCGCTTGGCTCGAATGTGGACGTCGACGTGCGGGTGTGGTACCAGGCGATGCCTCCACGTTGGGTCAATCCGATGTTCGCCTTTCAGGACAGCATCATCCAGGCTTTCCAAGGCCTGTTCGAAGCCCAAGGTGCGGCACCTGAGCTGGTGTCGGAATTGTCCTTGACCATCCCAGTCACGTCCAACGTGCAGGAGTCTTCGCTGTCCGGAGGACGGCTGTACCCCAACCCGACGGTGGACGGCCTTGTGTCGGTGCAGGTGCCTGCCCATTTGACCAACGGCATGTGGGAACTCTATTCCCCTGACGGTTCACGCATCGACCACGGGGCATGTGAAGCGAGGTTGTTTTTGGAATTGCCCCCTGTGCGCGGTACGTACGTCTTCAAAGCCCACGGAGATGGCGCGCCTTGGGTGCGACGCGTCGTACGTCGCTGAGCGTCAAAGGTGGTCGTTGGCCAAATTGGCCAACGCAGACCGCTCTCCTTTTTCCAACGTGATGTGGCAGTAAAGGTCCTTGCCCCGAAGCCTGTCAATCAGGTACGTGAGTCCGTTGGATTGCTCGTCGAGGTAGGGCGTGTCGATCTGACGGATGTCTCCAGTCAGAATGATTTTGGTGTTCTCGCCGGCGCGCGTCACAATGGTTTTCACCTCATGCGGCGTCAGGTTTTGGGCTTCATCGACAATGAACACGACGTTGGACAGCGAACGACCTCGAATGTAGGCGAGGGGTGAAATCGTGATTTTGCCATCCTTCTTCATGTCCTCAATGAGGCGGTACTTCCGTTCGTTGGGTCCGAATTGCGCCTGGATGAATTTCAAGTTGTCGAACAGCGGCTGCATGTACGGGTTGATTTTCTCCTCGGCATCGCCTGGAAGAAAGCCCAAATCCTTGTTGCTCAGCGCCACAATCGGCCTGGCCAAGATGATTTGGTCGTAGCGCTTGTGTTGCTCCAGGGCGCCGGCCAAGGCCAAAAGCGTCTTGCCTGTCCCGGCGACCCCGCACACCGTTACAAGGTTGACGTTGGGGTTTTGAATGGCGTGGAGAGCGAAAGCTTGTTCCGCATTCCTCGGCTTGATCCCAAAGGCGTACGCCTTGTCCACCCTCGTGATGGCGCGTTTCTGTTCGTTGAAATAGGCCATGGCTGAGGCGGAACCGTCTTTCAGCACGTAGAAGTGGTTGTTTTCTTTGGCGTCGCCCAACGCAGACACTTTGCGGCTTTGCCCGTCGACATGCATTCGTCGGATGACGTCGCAATCGATGTTCTCAAGTGTGGTCCTGCCCGTGAACATGTGCCGGTTGTCCTTGACTTTGCCGGTTTGGTAATCTTCAGCAGGCAAATTCAACGCCTTGGCCTTCAACCGGAGGTTGATGTCCTTGGACACGAGGACCACTTTGGAATCCGGCTCTTGGGCCTGCAAGCACAACGCCGCGTCAAGGATCTTGTGGTCGTTCGTGCGCTCTGAGAACACGGTGTCAGTCACCGCCCCCGCACAGCCGTGATCCATGACAATTTTCAACGCCCCATTTTGGCCGTTGTCGAGGGGGACCCATTCGTGCACCGCATGGTCTTGAATGAGTTTGTCCAACGACCGGATGCATGCCCGTGCCTCAAAATGTTTGGACTCGTTCCCCACTTTGAACCGGTCCAGTTCTTCCAAGACGGTGATCGGCAAGGCCACTTTGTTGTCTTCAAAGTTCTTCAGCGCTGTGTGGTCAAACAACAACACGCACGTGTCCAACACGAAGATCTTTGTCTTCACTTTGCCCGAAGGTTGAGGCCTTCGCTTGGCCTCTGCAGAAGGTGACGGTTGGGATGAGGATTTCTTTGGGAATGGTTTAGGTGCTGGAGGTGTGGCCATGCAGTCAAGCTAGCCGCGAAAATCCATGAAACCTTGGACAGGCAGCAGCCACTTGTTCACACGAAAATCCTCTTGGCTGTGGATGATGGCGACGTCAGTCTTCTTCGTTCCATCCGAACTCGCCGCCCTTGTCGCCGTCCTGGTCGAGGTCGTTGGAGAGGTACACATCCAGCAGGCCCTCGGGGAGATCCAGAATGAGTTGTTGTTCTTCTCTCTTGACGTCGACCTTTACATGGTCAGGCAAGGGGATGAATCCTTGGTTGCCGTTGCCAAATTCAACCTCCAACATGGGGTAGGCGCCTTGGTCCACGACATGGACGATCGTGGCCACCGCTTCGCCTGTACTTCGGTCGATGGCCGACCAGCCTTGCACTTCATGGAAGTAGAACTTCCCATCTTCCATGGGAGCCATCTCAGCCAAGGGCAGCCAAACGTCTTTACCTGCCAGCTGTTTGGCCGCTGCTTCCGTATTCACATCGGCAAGTCGCACCACAAATCGGTCCTTGTTTCGGCGCAGGGACTCCACGGCGTAGGGGACCAAGATGCTTTGTTGGGGAAGCCACAAGGTGTCCACGTCTTCGTACGGCTCAGAATCGTCCACATCCATCCAAAGGACCACTTCACCTTTGAAGCTGTAGGGTTTGGTGATTTTGCCAAGCAAAAAGCAGTTGTCCTGGGTCATGGTGCAAAGGTCAGGATTTGGGGCAAAAAGAAAGGGCCGCGGAGGCGGCCCTTTCGTATCCATTCAGACAAATCACGCTTCGGCGTCGTCCTTCTTTTCTTCTTCAGCAGGAGCTTCCTCAGCAGCAGGGGCCTCCTCAGCAGCAGGAGCTTCCTCAGCAGCAGGAGCTTCCTCAGCAGCAGGAGCTTCCTCAGCAGCAGGAGCTTCCTCAGCAGCAGGA
>MDTB01077763.1_pt1 | contig 17848 bp, 19 predicted proteins | sample 811161 | NCBI WGS metagenome assembly MDTB01 (sample SAMN05326650, study PRJNA326480) | marine metagenome | isolation source: seawater | place: Mediterranean Sea | collected 2009
AAAAAGAATACCAAACACTGCGGAGGAAACAGCCATGGTAGCAAAGAAAAAAGCAAAGGTTGCTAAGAGAAAAACTAAAGTGACCAAACGAAAAGCGAGTAAGAAAAAAGTTGCTAAGAAAAAAGTAACAACTACACGTAAAAAAGCAGCTAAGAAAAAAGCAGCTAAGAAAAAAGCGACTAAGAAAAAAGCTAAGAAAAAAGTAGCTAAAAAGAAGAAGAAAGTTACTAAAAAGAAAGCTAAAAGAAAAGTTGCTAAAAAGAAAAAGAAAGCAACCAAGAAAAAAGCTAAGAAAAAAGTAGCTAAAAAGAAAAAGAAAGTTACTAAAAAGAAAGCTAAAAGGAAAGTTGCTAAAAAGAAGAAGAAAGCAACCAAGAAACGTAGAAGATAGTTCTACATATGTTGAATAAAGAGCTTATCGTAATTGATAGGCTCTAGAACCAACTAAAAGGCCCCAAATGGGGCCTTTTTTAACTCAAAAATAAATCATAAGCTTTATTCTGAGTTTCTTCGAAAAACTCATAATTTAGCGATTCTAAGTGTTTGAGAAATTTAGTCAATTGGCTAGATTCTACCTGTATGCCTATAAGGACTCTTCCGAAGTCAGATCCATGGTTTCGGTAGTGGAAGAGACTTATATTCCATCTACTTCCAACTGCATCTAGAAAATTTAATAGCTCACCAGGTTTTTCAGGGAAAGTGAAGCGGAATACTTTTTCATTAGATACACCACTAGAGACGCCACCAACCATATATCTTATATGTAGCTTAGCTACTTCATTATCTGATAAATCAATGACCTTATATTTGTTTGATTTTAATGAAGATAAAATCTGATGTTTATCTCTGATACCATTGGTTAGTTTAATACCTACAAAGACATGTGCTTTTTTCTGATCTGAATATCGATAATTAAATTCTGTGATAGATTTTTTACCGATTAACGAGCAAAATCTTTTAAAACTTCCTGGTTGTTCAGGTATTGTGACCCCTACAAGCATTTCATTCATTTCTCCAATATCTGACCTCTCTGAAACATGTCTTAGTCTATCAAAATTCATATTTGCACCGCAAAATATTGCAACAAATGTTTTATTTTTAATCTTATGAATTTTAATAAATTTCTTTATACCTGATATTGACAAGGCTCCAGCTGGTTCAGCAATAGTTCTTGTCTCATCATATAGATCTTTTATGCCTGCACATATCTCATCTGTAGTCACAAGTATGGATGAGAATACTTTATTCTTAGTTAATTCAAAAGTATGTTTACCTATTTGCTTAACTGCAACACCGTCTGCAAATATTCCTATATTAGTCAGCTTAACTCTTTTTTTAGACTTAAATGCCTGGTTAAAACAGTCAGAGTCATTAGGTTCCACGGCGATGATTTTTGTTTTAGGACTTTCATAATTCATATAAGCAGTAATACCAGCTAATAAACCTCCTCCTCCAACAGGGATAAAAATATAATCCGGCTTGGAATCTAATTGATCAATAATTTCTTGTGCTATAGTTCCTTGTCCAGCTATAACGTCTAGATCGTCATATGGATGTATAAAATCTAAGTTTTCTTTTTTCGCTTTTAACTTAGCGAATTCATATGCGTCATCATATGCATCACCATGAAGAATCACTTTGGCTTTTAGAGATTTAACCGCATCTATTTTAATCTTAGGTGTTGTCATTGGCATAACAATGATTGCTTTTAAGCCAAGTTTTTTAGCTGATAATGCAACTCCTTGAGCATGATTACCTGCTGAGGCTGCTATTATACAGTTCACATGCTTTTTTTTCTTAAGATTGGAGATTTTATTGTATGCACCTCTAAGCTTAAAAGAAAAAACCGGTTGTAAATCTTCTCTTTTGATATAAATCTTGTTATTTAATTTTTTTGAAATATTTTTAGCATAATCAAGCGGAGACTTGATGGCTACATCATAAACATTGGATGTTCGTATTTTATTATATATCGATTTTAGTTTGTTTTCAGTCATCTCATGCCTATGTATAATGTATAATAACAGCATATATTAATATAACTTAATGGAAAATAGCTATTTATGAACCAAGATGAAAAAAAGATAAAAGTTGCGGAAGCAGCATTAGAGCATATTGAAACTGGGCAGATAGTTGGCATTGGATCTGGTACAACGGTACATGCTCTTATAGATAAAATTGATAAAGTAAAAAATAAAATTGATGCCGTAGTGTCATCATCAGAATTAACAACTCAAATGCTAGAAGCAAAAAATATTAGGGTGATTCAACTAAAAGAATCAGGGAAAATCCCACTTTATATAGATGGAGCAGATGAATCAAATCAAAAAAAACAACTTATAAAGGGGGGTGGCGGAGCATTAACCAGAGAAAAAATTATTGCAAATGCAAGCAAGAATTTTGTATGTATGATTGATGATAGTAAATATGTGAAAACACTAGGCAAGTTTCCATTACCAATTGAGGTTATAAAAATGTCCCAGAGCATCGTAGCTCTTGAAGTCATCAAATTAGGAGGAAGGCCTGTTTACAGAGAAGGTTTCGTCTCAGATAATGGCAATATTATATTAGATGTACATGATTTAGAAATAATTGAGCCCATATCATTAGAGCAAAAAATTAATAATATTCCTGGTGTTGTTACTAATGGACTCTTTGCCATGCGCCATGCAGATAACTTGCTTATAGCTAATGGTAATGGAATAGAAGTTATATAATTATCTTTTAGAAAATTGTGTAGCTTTTCTAGCTTTTCTTAATCCAACTTTCTTTCTCTCTACTTTTCTTGCATCTCTCGTTACAAAACCTTCTCTCCTTAGAATTGGAAGTAGGTCACTTTGATATTTAATAAGCGCGCGTGTTAAACCATGAACAATAGCGCCAACTTGACCGCTAGGTCCACCACCAGCTACATTGATTTTAAGATCTAGCTTGCCCTGTAATTGAGATTTTTCGAGTGGTGCCATTAAATATGATTTCAATGCTTTGGACTGAACAAAATTATCAATATCTCTAGAGTTAATAGTAATGGCGCCTGTGCCCTCATTCAAATAGACTCTAGCGCTTGATGTTTTTCTTCTTCCAGTTCCGTAAGCTTTATACATATTAAATCTCTAGTTTTTTTGGTTTTTGTGCATGATGTTGATGCTTTTCATCATTATATATTTTTAACTTTTTAATCATGCTTCTTCCAAGTGGATTTTTAGGAAGCATACCTTTTACTGCATTCATAATTACAAATGAAGGATTTTTATCCATGACTGCTGATAAATTAGGTTTCTTCATATTACCTATATAGCCTGTATGTTTATAATATACTTTGTCTTCCATTTTATTTCCAGAAACACAGAGATTTTTAGCATTGATTACAACAACGTAGTCACCATTATCTACATGAGGTAGATATGTAGGCTTATGTTTGCCTTTCAGTGTACATGCTATTTTAGATGCTAACCTGCCCAAAACGGCCTGTTCTGCATCAATTATGTACCAATCTTTATTATCCATAGTTTTTCCTATAATCACAGTATCCATGATTCTACGCATATCAATCAATGTATACAAGAAATTTATAAAAAAAGTTATTTATTGTTTAATTTATAGATGTTTAAATGTTATGTATGGGAATTAAGAAACACTCACCTATTGATAATATTATTGGCGAAATTGAATATGCTTTGGAATGCATCCTGAACCAGAACAATCTGCCAAGAAAATCTGATGAAAATAAATCTATTCTAACAAAAAAAGAAGCAGCTATGTCTGAAAAAGTAATGAGAATAAATCATATGGGAGAGATCTGCGCTCAAGGGCTATATAGAGGTCAAGCAGCACATACAAAAGATACTGATATAAAAAGTAAATTATACATTATTTGTGAAGAAGAAAATGAACATTTAAAATTATGCAATCTCAGGTTAAAAGAACTTGATGGTAGACCTAGCATATTAAATCCTCTATGGTATTTTTCATCATATATTTTAGGCTCGATAGCAGGAATAAAAGATGCTGATTGGAAACTTGGTTTCATTGAAGAAACGGAAAAGCAAGTCAAAGAACATCTAAAAGAATCTATTTTACAACTTCCTGAAAATGATCATAGAAGCAAAGATTTCTTAAAACAAATTGCAAAGGATGAGGAAAAACATAAGGTAACAGTTCAAGATATTGGATCAAATGATATCCCAGATATCATAAAGAGAGGTATGCATGTGTCCTCAAAGATCATGAAAAAACTGACTTCATTAATATGATACTACTTAGAAAACTCAATCTCGGATGGGCTTGAGTCAACTGTAAGGTCAGAATAACTAGATAGCAAAAAGTTTTTAAGATTTATTATAGATTCTCTAGATAATGATTCATTGTTCGATTGAAATTTTTTAAACATTATATCACTATCCAACACTAACGTATGCTGACAGGTGTTGACGGTAGATACATTTGATGAAACATCATACATTGAAAAATAATTGAAATCAGGCAAGTAAGAATCGTAAATTAATTCATTGGAGTTATTGCCATATTTAGCGCCTCTCCTTAAATAATCGATTGATATTAAATCTGGAAGTGAATGGCTCCTATCATCTAACGAAATGATTTTCTCTAGAGAATTATATACATTCGCTTCTGAACATGAAGAAATATGGTATTCAAGTCGAACAATAATGAATTTATCATAAATATCTTCTATATATGTATGAAATGTAATATGGCTCTCCTTTAAGTGAATATTGGCAGAATTATACAGAGTTAAATCTGCCTGTATTAGTAACGACCCACTATCACCAAAAGGTTGAAAATTATGGCTGGATTCATGCAGAATTTCAGTATTTATAGACTCTGATACTTTACGAGATATTGTTAATAATTTTTCAGAATTATACTTTTTAGAAATACTATTCTGACAATTCGCAGTATCATTATCATCATAGTGAAAACATTCATATAAATTTACTATTAAGGTAGTACTTACGTTACTGATTTTTTTCATCATCACTTATTCAAAGTTGGATGCCATAGAAATTGCAATACATTATTATCTGGATCGTAACAGTAAAAGCTCCTTGAACCATCACGATGGTCTTGTATTTTTTTATAAATTTTGATATTTAGTGAATTGATATATTGGTACCAACTATCGACATCATCCTTTTGTATCAACATTATCCCGAAATGATCTAGACGGTTATCACTACTCTCCAGATCAATATTTTCATCTTTATGTAATGCAAGATTATCTCGACCATTAGATAAGTATGCATTAGAGTCATCTGGTTGCCAGTCTATATCCATTCCAACAATCTCTGTATAGAATAATAAGCATTTTTTAAAGTTTTTAACTTTTAAAGCTATATGTTTTATACCCAATGTTTTGTTCATATCATCCTACTAGGCTATCAAGCAATGAGCCTGGTTTTTTATTAGTTATTAGACTTTCTCCTATCAAAAATGATTTAATATTCTTTTCATTAAGTATTTTGATAGTTTCTATATCTTTTATTCCGCTTTCACTCACAACAGTAACGCTATCATCTTGAATTAAGTCAGCTAGATCTAAGCTAGTTTTTATGGACACATCAAATGTCTTGAGATTTCTGTTATTTATTCCAATGATTTTAGAGTCTAATTTTAACGCAATATCTAACTCTTTTCTATCATGAACTTCAACGAGAACCTCTAAATCTAATTCCTTACTAATATTAAGAAGTTCACCAAACCTAGTCTCTGACAAACATGCTACAATTAATAAAATACAATCAGCGCCTAGTAATTTAGACTGAACTATTTGAGTTTCATGTAGGATGAAGTCTTTCCTAAGTATAGGGATGTCCACGCTTTTTTTTGCTATTATTAAATCATCTGTGCTTCCATGAAAAAATTTCTGATCAGTTAATACTGATATACAAGCTGCTCCAGATTGTTCATATAATTTTGCAAAACTAGCTATATCAAGATCTTCCTTAAGCGCTCCCTTGCTAGGCGAGAATTTCTTTAATTCTGCAATAATAGCATTATGACCCATTTGAATTTTATTCAGTAATGAGACCTGAAATCCTCTTTTTTGAGAATTTACAATTGAATGTTGGTTTAAAGAATATTTCTTATCAGCCTTTAATAATTCAATTTCCATTAATTTATTTTTAACTATTTTATCAAGCATGTTTTAGTGTATTTGTATATTTAATTAAGTCTTTAAGTTTATCTGAAACTTTCCCAGATTTTATGGCATCTTCGCATAATTTAATTGCGTCAGCTATTGTTTTTGATTTGCCAGAAATATATAAGAGTGCAGCAGCATTTAATAAAGATATATCTTTTGCAGGACCGTTATCATTATTTATCACTGAGTATAAAAAATTTAGGCTCTCATCTTTATTATCCACAATAATATCTGTCATAGAATAGTTGCAACTAAAATAATCATTCGGATCTAAGTTGTATTCCAAGATAGTTTTACCATTAATTTCTAAAATGTTTGTTGAGTCAAAAACACTAATCTCATCCAAACCATCATTTGAATGAACAATCATTGCTCTTTCAATCCCCAAATTTATCAGTGTCTCTGCTATCATATGCATCAAATCTTTCGAATAAACACCTATAAGTTGTTTTTTTGCACTAGCTGGGTTTGTCAAAGGTCCTAATAAATTGAATATTGTTTTATCCGGAGCAATAGCTTTTCTAGATTCAGCGACATGTTTCATTGACAGGTGATGTAATGGAGCAAACATAAAACCAAAATTATGATTTTCTAGGCATAATGAAACTTGCTCGGGAGATAGATTAATATTTATACCTGCGGCTTGCAAGAGGTCAGCACTTCCCGAACTGCTAGTAACTGCTTTATTACCATGTTTGGCTACATGAACACCTGTTGTACAAGCTATCAAAGAAGCTGTCGTTGATATATTAAATGTGCCGTACCCATCGCCACCTGTTCCGCAATTGTCTATAACTTCTTTGTTAAATTTAACTTTACTGGAAACTTCTCTCATAGAAAGGGCAAATCCTGTTAGCTCTTCGGAATTAAAGCCTTTTTTATTAAGCAAGAGGAGCACTTCAGTTAGTAACTCACTCGGTATATTACCTGTGAACACGGAGTCTATAAAACTTTTAGACTCATTTTTTGTTAAGCTATGATTATTTTTAAGTTTCTCGACTAGTTCTGTATACAATTTATATTTCCAAGAAGTTTTTTAAAAGTTGATGCCCGGATGAGGTTAATATCGATTCAGGATGAAATTGTAAACCAAAAGTAGGGTAATCTATATGCTCAATACCCATTATTTCAATATCATTATCTTCTTCAGTCCAAGATGTAATGTTCAGACAACTGGGTAAAGAAGATTTTTCTATCACTAATGAATGATATCTTGTTGCTTCAAATGGACTAGATATACTCTCATACATTTTTGTCCCATTATGGATTATAGGCGATGTTTTACCATGCATTATCCTAGTAGATGAAACAATTTTACCACCGAATGCTTGACCTATACTTTGGTGTCCAAGACATATCCCTAATATTGGCAGAGATTTATGGAATTTTTTAATTACATTTACAGATATGCCTGCTTCATTTGGTGTGCATGGGCCAGGAGAAATAATAATCTTGTCTGGCTTCATTTTATTGAGCTCATCAATAGATATTTTATCATTCCTATAGACACTGACCTCTTGGCCAAGTTCCCCAAAATATTGAACTATGTTATATGTAAATGAATCATAATTATCAATCATTACAATCATGAGTTTTTATTCCTTAGATTCTTATAGGCCTGTAAAATTGCTTTGCCTTTATTTATAGTTTCTTCCCACTCCAATTCTGCAACAGAATCATTAACTATACCAGCCCCGCATTGAATGTATAGCTTATCATTCTTTATTACACATGTTCTTATAGCGATTGCTGTATCCATGTTAGTATTCCATCCAAGGTAACCGATTGCTCCTGCATAAATTCCTCTTTTTATATTTTCCTGTTCATAAATAATCTCTATCGCTCGTATCTTGGGAGCACCAGAAACTGTACCAGCTGGGAAAGTAGATTTTAAAACATCGATCATTCCAAGACCATCAGATATTTCACCAGTAACATTAGAAACCATATGCATTACATGAGAATACTTTTCAATGATCATTTTGTCGGTTAACTTAATTGACCCTATTTTAGAGACTTTGCCTGCATCATTTCTTCCTAAATCTATAAGCATTAAATGCTCTGCTTTTTCCTTAGGGTCATCTAATAATTCTCGTACTAAAATATCATCTTCTTTTTCTGTTTTACCTCGTGGTCTTGTGCCAGCTATTGGTCTGACTGTTATTAAATTGTTCTCTAGTCTAACAAGAATCTCTGGTGACGACCCTACTATGTAGTACTCGCCCATATTCAGGTAGTACATATAGGGGGAGGGATTTAAATGACGTAATTCACGATAAAAACTTAATGGTTTGCCAATAAAATCCATAGACATTCTTTGTGAGAGTACAACTTGCATCGTATCGCCTTTAAGAATATATTGTTTGATCTTTTCAACCGATGAAATGAATTTATCTTTCTCAAAATGGTAAGTTACATCAATATCGATGTTTTTGTTATCTGATGAAGTATCATCATTAGTTGCTTTAAAGCTTATTAAGTAATCTTTGAGATATTCTATTCTTTTTGATGCTTCTCTAAAACTATCTATTGAATCATTTGAATATATAATGATATGAATTAGATTATTAATTTTATCAAAGATCAGGATTTCTTTAGATACCATTAGAGATATATCAGGCGAGCCAATTATATCTTTTTGTATTTTAGTTTTTAATGATGGCTCAAAATATTTCACTGTATCAAAACCAAAGAATCCTACTAAACCTCCTTGAAAAGAAGGCAGAGTTTTGTCTCTAAGTACATGGAACTGACGTTGATATCTTTCTATCCATCCAATTGGATCGTCTGATTCGATGGTATCTATTTTAGCATTAGATTTATAATGATTAATGGAATTACCATATAATTCTATATATTCTTCTGATGGCAGGCCTATGATAGTATATCTACTCCAATCTTTCTCACCCTCTAGAGATTCAAATAAATAAGATCTAGATTTGTCAGATAACGATTCATAGACATCTATTGGATCAATATGTTTGTTACTTATTAATGACGTTATAGGGATTAAATTATACCCTTGATTAACATAGTCTATAAACTCTTCTTCTGTCATTGATTTATATGTCTTATTTGATCTGACTTAAAAGTTCTCTCATTGAATTTATAGTCTCATTATAGTTTTTTGAATTAAATATTGCTGATCCGGCAACAAAAGTATCGGCGCCTGCTGATGCTACTTTTAATATGTTATCTAGATTGATTCCTCCATCCACTTCTAATCTTATGTAGTTATTAGATTTATCGATCAGTTCTCTAACTAAAGAGATTTTATTATAAGTTCCATCAATGAATTTTTGTCCAGGAAAACCAGGGTTCACTGACATTAATAAGACCATATCTAAATTATCTAGACAGTGCTCTAAAAAACTGAGTGGTGTTGCTGGATTTAAAACTATGCCGGCCTTGCATCCTTGTTCTTTTATTAAGCCAATGGTTCTATCAATGTGATCACTTGCTTCAGGATGAAAAGTAATATAGTTTGCGCCGGCCTTGGCAAAATCTGGAATGATTCTGTCTACTGGCTTAATCATAAGATGAACATCTATTGGGCTTTCAATTCCATAGTCACGAAGAGCTGAGCAAACCATCGGGCCAAATGTTAAGTTTGGAACATAATGATTATCCATAACATCAAAGTGAATAATATCAGCTCCTGCATCAACAACTTTCTTAACATCCTCTCCAAGTCTTGAGAAGTCTGCTGATAGAATAGATGGTGCTATCATAAAGTCTTTCATTTTTATCCTAAACCTAGTTTATTAATGGTTATATGTTAACAGAGATATGAATTATATTATAATTTTCATGATATTATATCTATTATACAAAAGGAGCAAAATAATGGAAAATATTAAAATTCTTGCGCTATCATTGTGCTTATCAATAACGTCAAATGTTTATGCGGCTGAACATGAAGTAAAAATGCTCAGCTCTAATAAAGGTGAGATGATGGTTTTTGAACCTGCGGTCTTAAAAATACAAGCTGGCGACACCGTAAAATGGATAAATGCTAATCCAGGACACAACACTGTGTCAATTGATGAAATGACACCAGATGGTGGCAGCTCATGGGATGGTGGAATGAATGAAGAGGTAGCTATTAAATTTGATGTTGAAGGTACATATGGATATAAATGTACTCCACATTATATTTTAGGAATGGTTGGATTAATTATTGTTGGTGATCCAAATGTAAACCTACAAAAGGCAAAGGAGTTCGCACTAGCTGAGGAACAGAAGTTCGCCACAAATAAAAGTAGATTTTCAGATTATTTTTCATCACTAAAGTAACATGAATGACATTGAAATTCTGTCTAGTAAATATGAACTTGAATTTAGAGGTAAAGTTAGAGATATATATAAAATTGACTCTAATAAATTATTAATCTATACAAGTGACAGAATTTCAGCATTTGACTTTACGTTTGATGATCTAATACCTGGTAAAGGAACAATTCTAACCAAGATGGCAAAATTTTGGTTCAATCACACTAAACATATTGTTAACAACCACTTGCGAGAAGTAAAATTAGATCTGCCAGATAATTTGCAGGAACGGTGTATGGTTGTTGAAAAAACTAGAGTACTACCAGTTGAAGCTATTGTTAGAGGGCATTTAGCTGGTTCCGCTTGGCAAACGTATAAGCATAATAAGGAAATTAATGGTTTGGTGACAGAAGAAAATTATCGCCAATATGATAAATTACCTGAACCAATCTTTACTCCCTCTACTAAAGCAGAACAAGGCAGCAAAGATATAAATATTAATATATCAGAAATGAAAGATATAATAGGAGACGAATTATCTAATAGAGTATTAAATATTAGTATAGATTTATACAATTATGCTTATGAGTATGCTGAACGAAAGGGAGTCATTATAGCTGATACAAAATTTGAGTTTGGTCTAGATTCTAATAATAATTTATTACTTATTGATGAAATTTTTACGCCGGATTGTTCTAGGTTTTGGTTGTATGATAAAAATCTAAAAAGAATTAACCATGATGCCTTTGATAAACAGTTCTTTAGGGATTATTTAGTTGCAAATAATTGGTATAATGATCAAATTACTATACCTGATGACATCAAAAAAAAAATTATTACCAAATATAAAACTGCATATGATTTAATAACTAATGAAATATAGAAGGGTATTTATAAGTGGAACTAACACTGAAGTGGGAAAGACTTTCATCACTCTAAACATTATTAAATTATTAGAGTCAAGAGGTAAAATTGTAAATCCATATAAACCTATTGAAACTGGATGTAAACGAAGATCTACCATACTCATACCTAAGGATTCAACTATTTTCTATAATGCTATTAAAAAACGTATAAGTCTTGACCAAATTAATCCATATAGGTTCCTAGAGCCAATATCACCTGCTACCGCGATTAAAAGAGCTAGAAAAAAAATATATATAAGTGATTATAATAGGAAATTACAAAAATTACCTAATGCTGATATTACACTCATTGAAGGCGCAGGAGGATTATGTTCTCCACTTGCTTCTGATGGATTTAATATAGATTTAATTAAAAAAATAAACGCCCCCACTATTCTTGTTGCTAAAGACGAAATAGGAGTTATTAATAATGTGATATTAAGTATCAATATGTTGAAAAAATATAGGATTAAAATCCTTGCAATCGTTTTAAACAAAAAAGTTAGTGAACAGCCGAATGGAATGAATAACTATGCAGAAATAAAATCGTTAATCAAAATACCATTAATTCAGATTTTAAACAAAAAGTATGACAATAAAAGAGAATTCAATAAATTAGTTAAACTTATTAGTCATTAGTTTTTACCTATGGATGATTGTGAGCATAATTTTGCTCTTTCAGCTAATATCGATTGAGCTTTATCATGGTTTTCTTCTTTTCCAGACCATGTATTAAGCGCCGACTGTTGTATCGCTCTCGCATATGAAAAAGTCACCCTCCAAGGTAAATCAAATTTGCCAGAATTCATAATATTCAGATGATTTGTTGCCTCGTCATTACTTTGACCTCCTGATAAAAAAGCTATTCCGCCTAAATCTTTAGGGCACATATCTTTTAGGCACATTATCGTCATTTCTGCAACGCTGTCATAATCTGCGCGCTTCGAATTTTTATCGCCAGAAATTACCATGCTAGGTTTTAAAATGACACCGGGATAATATATATTAATTAAATCTAGCTCATTAAATAAATTTTTCAAAGTTTCACGAGTAACATTATCGCACTCTTGAATAGAATGTTCTCCGTTGATTAATACTTCAGGTTCAACAATTGGAACTAGATTATTTTCTTGACATAAAGATGCATATCTCGCTAGAGCATTGCAATTCGATCTTATACATGTCTCAGTAGGTATTTTTTTACCAATTGTTATAACTGCTCTCCATTTACAAAATTTAGCACCCAATGATTCATAATTTACCAACCTTTCTCTTAATCCATCTAAACCTTCTGTTATTTTTTCATTGGGATGGTTAGAAAAGTCCTTAGCGCCTGCATCAACTTTGATTCCAGGAAGTATCCCAATACCCTGCAAATACTCTCTGAACAAAGTTCCTGTACTCATTTTTTGATTGAAAGTTTCATCAAATAGAATAGCACCACTAATATAGTTTGAGAGATTTGGTGTCGTTACAATAAGCTCCCTATATCTAATCCTATTTTCTTCTGTTTCAGGGATACTTAGAGCTGAGAATCTTTTTGCACATGTTGGAGAGCTCTCATCCATTGCTAAAAGACCTTTGGGTTTTTGCATCATAGTTTCAGCTGTAGTTTTCAGTATTTCTTTATTCATTTTTAACTCCATATTAAATCAGTTTATATGGAATAATACAAATAGTATTATACCTCTATCAAATTGCCAACCTCAACAATCTTTAAAGCATTTGTGCCACCACTAGTTCCCATAAGGTCACCTTTAGTAATAATAACATGATCACCTTTCTTAACGGCTCCCTTCTCCAGCATTAGATCAATAACTTGCTTATTTGCTTTCGCATGAACATACTCAATATCATCTAGTTTCATTGAGTAGACACCTTTAAGTAGGCAAATTCTACGACTGGTTCTGTCATTTTTTGTCATTGCATATATTGGTATTTTCGATTCTATTCTAGACATCCATAGCGGAGTAGATCCTGTTTCAGTTAGAGTTGCGATAGCTTTTATGTTTGATTTATCTGAGCAATAAACTGCGGCCATTGCAATTGTTTGATCAACTTTAACAAAACTCTTTTCTTTTCTTGTAATTTTAAGATTTTTTCTATTAGTTTTTTCTGCTACTTCACAAATTCTGCTTGCTTCTTGAATAACATCTATGGGGTAACTGCCAATAGCAGTTTCCGCAGATAGCATTACAGCATCTACGCCAGATGTCACAGCATTAGCAACATCAAATACTTCAGCTCTTGTGGGCACTCTATTATTAATCATAGATTCCATCATCTGTGTTGCAACTATAACAATTTTATCAAAAGACATTGCCTTTCTTATTAACTTATCTTGAACTGCAGGTAGTTGTTCTATACCAATCTCGACACCTAGATCTCCCCTTGCAACAAGAAGCCCATCACTTATTTTTGTTATTTCATCAATATTATCGATAGCTTCACTCCTTTCAATTTTAGCAATAATTCCAATCTGCTTTTTACCAATAATTTTCTTAACTACTCTAATATCTTCTGCATCTTTTACAAATGAAACAGCAATATAGTCTATGTCTAACTTTACTGCGGCCACCAAATCTTTTTTATCTTTTTCTGTAATTCCCTGTAGTGACAAGCCGCCGCCTCTCTTATTAACGCCTTGATATGGTTTTAATTTTCCACCTCTTATTATTCTAGTAAATATTTTTGATTTTTGAATATCTGTTACTTCTAGCTTAATTAATGCATCACTCAACAATAGCTCATCACCAATATCAAGCTGTTTAGGTAAATCTTTATAAGTTAGGCCAACGGATTTATCAGTCCCCTTATTATCTCCTAATGTTGCATCAAGAATAAATTCATTTTTTGCTTTTAGTAAAATATGTTCTTTTTTACCGAAACCTTTGATTCTTATTTTTTGACCCTGTAAATCTATTAGTGTTGCCACGGGTCTTTTTAGTTCCAGAGAAGCAGCTTTTAATATTTTAAGGATATTCTCAATGTCTGATATATTTGCATGAGATAAATTAACTCTAAATACATCTGTTCCTTCCTTGATTAAATCAGAGATTATTTTGGGGGATGATGAAGCTGGACCAAGTGTAGCAATAATTTTAGTTCTTTTTCTCATAATTTATATATTCCAAGTCTCTCCAGGACTGGTAATTTTTCACCTTCAATATACTTTAGGAGAGAACCTCCACCTGTTGATAGACATGAAAATTCATCTTGTATTCCCAAATCCTCAATTATAGGTATTGTATCTCCTCCGCCAACAACAGAATAAGCTGTTGATGAGGCTATAGCTCGGGATAACATCTTTGTGCCATTATCATAGGGTGACTTCTCAACATAGCCTAGGGGTCCGTTCCAAAAAATTGTCGATGATTTGTTAATTATTTTAATATAATAATTTATAGTTTCTTTACCTATATCTAATATTCTATCTCCTGATTGTACCATAGATATATATTTCATTTGAGGCTTATCAAGGTCAGCTTCTGAAGAAGTAGTAACATCTATAGGCATTATAATTTTTTTAGATGCCTCACTTGCTAATATGTCTTTTGCCTCTGAAATAAAACTTTTCTCTACTAATGAATTTCCAATTTCATGATCCATAGCTGCTAAGAAAGTATTAAGTATACCTCCACCAAGTATAATATTATCTGATTTATCCAAAAGTTTTTTGATCAGTGTTAATTTAGTAGAAATTTTTGCTCCAGATATAATAGTTGTCATTGGTCTTGGAGGCGAATTTACGAGTTTGTTTGCATTAAGTATTTCATCTTTTAGTAGATCACCAGGATAAGTCTCAAGAAAGTCTGAGATACCATAGGTAGATGCTTCTTTACGATGAGATACTCCAAAAGCATCAAAAACAAAAACATCACCCAAAGCAGCAATTTTCATAGACAGTTTTGAAGAGTTTTCTTTTTCACCTACCTGAAATCTTACATTTTCACATAAGACGATATCATTGTTTTTAAAATCAATACCATTAATCCAGTCTTTACAAAAAGTGATATTCTCACCAATCAGAGACTCTAATTTTTTACAGATTATATTTAAGCTAAAAGATTCATCATATTTACCTTCTTGTGGCCTTCCGAAATGCGATAGTAAAATTACTTTATTCTTTTTTTGCAGTAGATTTTTAATCATTGGTATAGATTTAGAAATCCTAAAATCGCTGAGTATTTTGCCTTCAAATACTGGTACATTTAAATCTAAACGCAGTAATACTCTTTTGTTTATTATCTCCAATTTAGATGACTCACCCATAATTAGATGGTTGCTAATATCTTAGCGACATCTAGCATTCTATTAGAAAAACCCCATTCGTTATCGTACCAAGAACATATTTTAAAAAACTTATTGTCCATTACCCTTGATAAACTCTCATCATATACGGATGAGTAAGATGAATGATTAAAATCAATAGATACCAGAGGATCTGAATTGTATCCAAGGATTCCTGATAGTTCATTCTCAGAAGCGTTTTTAATGATTTTGTTAATGTTATCTAACGACGACTCTTTTTTAACATTTACACATAAGTCGACTAGTGAAACATTTATAGTTGGCACTCTGATAGCAAAGCCGTCAAGCTTACCATTTAAATCAGGTAAAACTAAACCTACAGCTGAAGCAGCACCTGTTTTTGCTGGTATCATAGACTGAGTTGCAGACCTTGCTCTTCTCAGATCGGAATGATACACATCTGTTAAGACTTGATCATTAGTGTAAGAATGGATTGTTGTCATAATACCGCTTTCCACGGTTAACTCTTCATGTATATTTTTGATTAGTGGTGCTAGACAATTTGTTGTACACGATGCGTTTGAAACAATTTTATGGGTTTCATTTAATATATTATGATTAACGCCAAAAACAATAGTCGCATCTACATCTGCTGCTGGAGCAGATATAAGTACTTTTTTAGCACCTGCATTAATATGGCTCATTGATTTTTCTCTGGATGCAAAAAATCCAGTACACTCCATCACAACATCAATATTTAATTCTTTCCAAGGTAATTTTGATGGATCTCGTTCGTTCAACACTTGCACCTCGTCTTTACCATCAATCACGATTCTATTTTCTTTAACTTGAACACTTTTCCCAAACAGTCCATGAGCGGTATCGTATTTTAAAAGATGTGCATTAATTTCTGAATTCCCTAAATCATTAATAGCTACTATGTTTATCTCGCTATTATTCCCACTTTCATAGTTAGCTCTAAAGACGTTTCTGCCAATTCTTCCAAATCCATTTATCGCTACATTTATTGTCATATTGTCACCTATTTTTGTTGATTAGTTTTTTAGTTTGTTTAATAACATTCTTGCTAGAGAACCCAAAGTGCTTAAGAGCCTCATTGCCTGGAGCTGACAACCCAAAGGAATTCATTGTTAATTTAAAACCTTTTTTCCCAATTAAGTTATCCCAACATACACCTATTCCTGCTTCTACAGCCAGAATATTATCAATATTTTGAGGTATAACTTTGTACTGATATGATTGAGGTTGAGATAGAAATTCCTCTAAACATGGTATAGACACAACTCTTATGCCATATCCATCATTCTTCAACTCCTGTGCAGCCTCAACGCAAAGATGCGTCTCTGATCCCGATGATAGAAGTATTGCGTCAATTTTATCTTTACAATCTCTGAGTATATAACCCCCTTTTTTTATACCTTTTATCTGAGCTTTAGTTCTGTTTATCTCAGGTAGGGTCTGTCTAGTTAAGATAAGCGAGGAGGGACCATTTAATTTTTCAAGACTAGATTGCCATGATACTGCTGTTTCAGTTACATCAGCAGGTCTCCAAACATTCATTCCTGGAATGATACGCAAGGACGTTAATTGCTCGACAGCTTGATGTGTAGGACCATCCTCACCTAATCCTATTGAGTCATGAGTAAATATATTAATAACGGGCAGATGCATTAATGCCGACATCCTGATAGCGTTTTTAGCATATTCTGAAAATATTAAAAAAGTACTGCCATAAGGTCTAAACCCACCATGTAAGTATATCCCATTGTTTATTGCAAACATTCCAAACTCCCTTACCCCATAGTGTATATATTTACCACTTTTATTCTTTTTACTGAATGGCATAGATTCTGGCCAGAAAACTAAATTAGATTCTTTAAGGTCAGCTGATCCACCAATTAATTCTGGTAATATTGGTCCTATATTCTCAAGGACTACCTGAGAGGATTTTCGTGTCGCCATAGATTTATCATTTTTTTCTATTAAATCTTCTATTTTCTTATTTAAGTTCAATGGAAGAGTATTTTTTAATCTTCTATTCAGTTCATTGTAAAGTTTTGGGTGACATAACTTATATGATCTAAGTTTTTTGATCCATTGTTTTTCTAGAGTCATTCCAGATTTTTTTGCATTCCATTCATCGTAAATATGTCTGGGTATATGGAATGGTTTATAATTCCAGCCTAAACTTTCCCTGGTTAGTTTTACCTCAGATTCTCCTAATGGCGCACCATGA
>MDTB01121420.1_pt1 | contig 17847 bp, 14 predicted proteins | sample 811161 | NCBI WGS metagenome assembly MDTB01 (sample SAMN05326650, study PRJNA326480) | marine metagenome | isolation source: seawater | place: Mediterranean Sea | collected 2009
CATGATTCTATTTCGCTTTGGGAATGTCCATGGTGCTGCACCTTGCTCTGGTTCTAACTCACTTACTAGCGCACCACCACTTTCTAGTATGTGTTGAGAAACTCGGGACACTAAGACGGAAATAAGAAAAGACCCGCAAGTAAACTTGCGGGTCTTTTTTGCTTGCTTGCAGAACACCCTAATGGCGACCTACCTCTCCACCAATCCACGCACCAACTGCAGCACCAACTCCTGCACCGATAATCGTTTCAGCGGAAGCACCGCTTCTATGATTTCGATAACGATAGCGCGGAGAGAGATGGTTCCGTCGAGGTGGTGCCAAACGATAGACACGTCGGGGGTGAGGCTGACGATAGGCGGGACCATGTCGATAACCATCACGACGAACAATCTGTTGTCGCTGATACACATCATAAGATGGGCGCCGTTGGTCAAAGTAGCGATTCTCATTACTCCGTCGCATAGCATTGCAAATGGAAGGCGAATCGACAACTTGACGACGAACAATTTCGTTTGTTCCGGGATCCCGAATAACGCAAGTCACTCGAGCCCCTTGTGCCATCGCGGTGCTTTGGCCAAAAGCAATAAATCCAATCACAGCGGCTGCAACCAAACTAAAGAGCTTAAAAAAGTTACGCATAGCGCTTCCCTTTCTTTAAAAGTAACCAACCGTTATTATAACCTATTTGACGCAAGCGTCAATATGTGTCATCTTTCCTCTTTCGCACCTTTATTCATCTAAATATTTTGCTTTTTTTATAAGAGCATGTAACCCTAGCGCCTATGAAGCTTGTGATTGTTGAATCTCCCGCAAAAGCGAAAACTATCGAGAAATATCTCGGCAAGGGCTTTACCGTACGTGCCAGTGTTGGGCACGTACGCGATTTACCTAAGAACAACAAGAAAGCTATTGATATAGAAAAAGGATTTGTACCAAACTACGAAATTGTTGCAAAGAAGCTCGATATTATTTCAGAACTCACAAAATTTTCAAAAAAGGCTGATGAAGTAATCCTCGCAACTGACCCTGACCGAGAAGGAGAAGCAATTGCTTGGCACCTCAAAGAAGTACTTGGGTTAAAGAGACCTAAGCGAATTGTATTTAATGAGATTACAAAAGAAGCGGTACAAGCAGCATTAAAAAGTCCACGGTTTATTGACGAAAACCTGCGCGAAGCACAAGAAGCTCGCCGTATTCTTGATCGCCTTGTAGGATATGACCTTTCTGGACTTATATGGAAGAAAGTGCGCTACGGACTCTCAGCTGGACGCGTACAGTCTCCTGCGCTTCGTATTCTTATGGAACGTGAGCGAGAAATTCGCGCATTCATTCCTGAGAAGTTTTGGGTGATTGCTGCACATACTACATCTACCGCAAATGAACCAATTGAATTTACCTGTTCAGAAGAGCCAAAAACAGAAAGTGATGCCAACACTATTGTAGAAAATGCGAAAACGCATGATTGGCACGTAGCAAGTGTAAAGGAAACAGTTGCAAAGCGAGTTCCTAAAGCTCCGTTTACAACATCGACAATGCAACAAACTGCGAGTTCTCGTTTAGGGTACGCACCTTCACGAACTATGGGTGTTGCACAAAAACTGTATGAAGCTGGACTAATCACATACATGCGTACCGATAGTACACATCTTTCAGAACAGGCACTAAGTAGTATTGGGAAAGTTATTGAAAGTGAATACGATAAAGATCATGCTGAAATTCGACAATACAAAACAAAATCAAAGTCCGCTCAAGAAGCTCATGAGGCTATTCGTCCTACTGATGTAAATAAAATGGCGGCAGGAAGAAACGAGGAACAAAAGAGATTGTACTCACTTATTTGGGCTCGAACTGTTTCTAGTCAGATGATTGATGCGGAAATTGTACGCACAAAAATTACCGCGTCTGTTGCTCATGACAGTGTTCCCGATTTCACTGTAACTGGCTCACGTGTAGTAAAAAATGGATGGCTTCTTGCTGATCCCTCAGCACGTGGTGAAGATGTAGAATTGCCGAAAGTTTCAGAAGGTAAAGCTCTTGCCGTTCAGTCTGTTACCACTGAAGGAAAAGAAACACAACCACCTCCCCGCTACACTGAGGCGCGGCTCATTAAAGAGCTTGAGAAACGAGGTATTGGACGGCCAAGTACGTACGCTGCAATTATGCGAACTCTTTCTGATCGTGGGTACGTAGTAAAAGAAGCTCGCGCTTTAATACCAACAGATACTGGGGACGTAGTAAGTAGCTTCCTTGAAGAACACTTCGCACAGTATGTAAGCGACACCTTCACTGCAGAGATGGAAGACGAACTCGACGACATTGCAGAAGGAAAACGTGAGTATGTTAAGACGCTTAAAGACTTCTATACTCCTTTTTTAAAGGAGGTTACCTCAAAGGAAGATATACCCAAACTTACCAATCTAGGGCCAGTTCCTAAAGAATTTAAATGCCCTGAATGTGATGGTGAAATGGTATTTAAACTTTCAAAGAATGGAAAATTTATGAGCTGTGCTACATTTCCAGATTGTAGTGGTGCACGTAAAGAAGATGGCAATATAATTGAGCCTCCAAAAGATATTGGCGAAAAATGTCCAAAGTGTGGAGAACCATCATCACGAAGCAAACAAGAGCCAGGAAAATTGATAATGCGCGAAGGGAGGTTTGGAATGTTTATTTCATGCCATCGCTACCCTAAGTGTAAATACATCAAGCAAGACAACACCCTCAACTCGACCGGAGTAAAATGTACAGATTGTAAAGATGGAGAACTCATAGAGCGCCATGGACGATTCGGGGCATTCTATAGTTGTTCGAATTATCCGGACTGCAAGATTGCTATAAAAGCAAAACCGACTGGAAACCTTTGTCCACTGTGTAAGGGACTTATGATGGAAGGGACAAAAACGATACCAGAGAGATGCTCAGACAAATCCTGTCCGAATCACAATCCGCATAAATTATAACGGGGTAAAAAGCAACATGCAGCGCCCTATACCTACATGGCGAGCATTTGTCTGACAGAGAGAATAGAACTCCCAGAATACAGACCCATTGCTCTAAAAACGGCCGAGCTGTAGTATGATGAAGTATGAAAAAAGAAGTGCCCAACATCATACTGATTGGCTCCGGTGTCACTGGCGCAGCGACTGGTACTGTTTTTGTAGAAACTGGATATACCGTATCTTTCTTTGATACTAACCCTGACGTAGTATCTGCATTACGCAGTAATGGGTATAAAGCATTTGAAATAACTGATTTACACACAGCGCAATCAGAGCTAGAGTACGTTTTTATTTGTGTACCTACACCCACACAAAAATCTACTGTGCAGATTGATACAGTACTTCACGCTATTGAGAGTATAGCTCCTATGCTTACAAAGCGTACGCCTGGTGACACACCTATTATTCTAGCGATTCGTAGCACAGTCCCAGTTGGTACACATCAAATATGTGCAAAGAAAATACAAGAAATGCGCCCTGATCTGAAGCTGAATATAGATGTGGCCATCTGTTCAAATCCAGAGTATTTACGAGAGAAAAAAGCACTAGCAGATGCCCGAAATCCGCGCGCAATTATGATAGGAACTACAGATGATACAGTGGCACGGTTGATGGAAAAAATATACAAACCAATAACAACAGCAATTTATTGTATGTCTCCGGAAGAAGCGGAAATGCATAAATACATTCATAACTTATATAATGCCTGTAAAATATCATTCTTTAATGAGATGCGCAGTGTATGTACAGAGAATAATATCGATCCAGAGCGACTTTTTTCTCTTGCAGCCTATACGGCGGAAGCAAGCTGGAACCCCCAATATGGAATACAAAATTATGGACCCTTTAGTGGTGCGTGCTTACCAAAAGATGTACAAGGTTTTCTTTCATGGGCGAATACTAAGAATTCAAAAATGCCGTTACTTGAAGCAATTATCCAAGTGAACAAAAGAGTAGGGGGTGCTGATTTTAAATAATTATTTCTGAGTAAATTCAGGTTTCCTGAGCACTGTTGCCACATCATTAAAAAACTGCACATGGAGATAATCGAGAGGAGACAGCTTCCACTGTGAATTGAATGACTCAAACGAATCTTTCCACATCTCACCGTATGTATACATCATTAACAGTGCCTTAATAAAAGTTGCATGTGTAACAACCAAAATGACTTTCTCTTCTCGATTTTGTACCATACTACTTACCAACAACAATCGTTCATTCAAACTCGTTAGTGTCTCTCATTCTATCTCTCCTTTTTTTAACGTCACTGTTCGCTCGTTCAAGAAAGATACTTCCTCTCGTGACACGCGCAATATAGTATTCATCGTCCACGCAGTTTGTTTTGCTCGGCGTAATGAACTGCTCAATAATACCTCACCACATAATGTTTTTATCTCCCGCGCTGCATTAAGAGATTGAGCGAAACCACCTAGTGTTATACCAGTATTCTTTTTAGGGATCATATTCTTTCTTGCTGCAAATGTTTCAGCGTGACGAATAAAATACACATCAGTTATTTCGTCAGTCATCTTCCCATAATGCAACACAAATTTGTTTGTAGCAAGAGGGTATTACTGCTAATATGGCTTCACTAGTTGGTATATGCGTATATTTTTCTTTGTGGACTATTGGCCACTGCCTCATGGGGGTATGGAGACACATGCGCACGAATATATTACGCATATCCGAAAAAACACCGAGCATGAACTAGAAATTATTGGATTTTCGGATACTGCTCCTCTTCCCACAATCCAAAAAAATACCGACCCAAAACTCACTGTTCTTCCAAAGAAATCAATCCACTCACCAGAGATACTGGTTCGTATACTAAAAAATAAAAGGATAGTAAACGATGATGTTTTGTTCTTTAATAGCTTATACTGGATAGAAACATTTGAATTGCTCGCAAGAAACTTTCCAAAAAATAATATTTTGTTGCGTTCAGGGGGTAACGATATACTCCAGTCACATATACTAAGAAAAGGTAAGGCGTTAAAAACGCGTAGAAAATACACTGTCCGTACTATAAATAAATATGTATCTTCTCTTATCATAAATAGTGAGTACTCTCGCAGATGCTTTCGCACTATCGGCATTAACGAGTCAAAATTTCATATCGCCCAAGGAGGAGTCGATGTGGATAGATTTAAACCTGCAGTAGATATCAAAAGTGTACAAAAATTACGTGCAACGTTTGGATTATTGAAAGATGAGCTTGTACTTTTAACTGTGTGTCGGCTCGTTCCTTTCAAAGGTGTCGATAATTTACTTACTGCCCGGTCACTTCTTGATAAAGAGGAGCAATATATGCACATGATTGTTGGCAATGGACCTGAGTTAGAAAAATTGAAAAACCTTGCTCAAAAACTTGGACTTGAAAAGCGAACGATTTTCGTTGGAGATGTAGATGTTGCACAGGTGCATAAACTATACCAGCTGGCGGATGTATATGCGCATACTCCAATACGAAGTCGAATGTCTGAACCAGGTGGTTCATACATACACACTGAAACAATGGGGCGCAGCTTCTGTGAGGCCAGTTCCACCGGTGTTCCCATTATTACCACTACTGTTGGTGGTGTGCCTGAAATAGTAACCCATAAGAAAAATGGACTGCTTGTTGCTCCCAAGGATCATACTGGCATCGCCACAGCTCTACGCACTTTGGCGCGATCACAAACAATGAGGGATGCCATGAGCAAAAATGGGCTACTGCGACGAGAAAAATTTTCGTGGACTACTTTGTTTACTCAATATGAAAAAATAATGGATGCATACCTATGAAAATAGCAATAATCGCTGGGCGCGATCCAAAAATTCATACTGATACTGATGGTGGGTCAGTATATCTTGAGTACCTACAATCTAAACTGCAGGATAAATCTCATGACGTAACAACCTATATTCCTCAGGGGGTAAAAGGAGGTATCGTATCCTCGCAGCACTCTTACAAACAAAAACTGAATAAAAATAACTCAAACCAAACTATTTATTTTCCTCTTTCTATACAGCATCAAAATCGCGGAATCATTTCGCAAGAGGACTATTTTTATAGGCGGATAGATATATCAAAAGCCTGTGTCGACTACTTTTCAGATAAAAAATTATTCGACTATGATGCTGTATTTATTTTACATTGTGCTAATGCATTTGGAATCACCGAGAAAGACTTACTACCATTTGAGCGTACAGTGCTATTTCCGATGATGACCACTATGCATTATAAAAAATTTACCACAGTCCCAAGTGAGTATGAGCAACTCGAGCGGGCGACACTTAGCAAAATGCAACATATCTCTACACCTTCGGACGAAGAAGCTGGTGTCCTTCTAAATTTTTTTTCACTAGAACCATCACGAGTGTTTAAAACAAATCGTGGCTTTTCTGTAGATGACTTCCCCTTCCATCAACATACGCGTTCAGGTGCATTAAAAGAAATCAAGATACTTTCGGCAAATGGAATACGTCCCCAAAAGAATCATCTGTTTTTTGTAGATTTAACTGCCTCGTTGCTCTCGGCCGGTATAACACCACGAATACTGCTTACTGGAAACAATGGAAGAAGTCACAATCCAACATATAATAATTACACGAAACAATTCTGGAACTATGCAAGAGAAAAAGGAGTGCAAGACTACATCACAGCCTACGACGTTATACCGCGAGCTCAATTGGTCAGACTACTGGTGGAAGCTGATATTGCATTATACCCTTCAACCTCAGAGACATTTGGAAAATCTGCCCTCGAAAGTGCTGCTTCAGGACTACCGACTATCGTTTTTGATGATATCCCGGCATTTACAGAGTTCATCACTCATAATGAAACAGGGATAATAACACAGCGCAGTATTGAAGCCTGCACGAGGGTAATTATAGATCTTTGTCTAGATGATATATCTCGCTATCAGTACATAAGTGAGCAAGGAAAAACACTACGCAATCGTTTTAACTGGAACACAATTTTTGCATCGTTCTTTGAACAACTTAAATTACGCGGTATTATTTAAATAATGTACACGTTTACAGACGAAGCAAAAAAAAGCGGCGGTGACACCAACCAAGCTACAGTTAGAAGAGTTGTTGGTTTTGGTAAATTCAAATAGGAAAAGTGATATTGAACTTATCACGCGAGGATATGAATTTTCTAAAAAAGCACACGCAGGACAAAAGCGATATTCTGGAAAGCCTTATTTTCATCACCCGTTTGAAACGGCAAAATACTTAGCTGCACTTCAGATGCCAGCATCTATGATCGTAGCAGGTATGCTTCATGATACTGTTGAAGATGCAGATGTTGAACCACAAACTATCGCTGATATTTTTGGAGAAGATATAGCAGAAATGGTTGAAGGTGTAACAAAACTGGGTACAGTACGATATCATGGAATGCAAAGACATACTGAAAGTCTAAGAAAACTTTTTGCTGCAACATCTCGTGACATTCGCGTAATGGTAGTGAAGCTCATGGATCGGCTACATAATGCACGCACCTTGCAATTTGTTCCCGCACATAAGCGAGGACGCATTGCCCTTGAAACACTTGAAATTTATGCGCCGATTGCCGACCGACTTGGTATGGGTGTTATTAAACGTGAACTTGAAGATGCAGTTTTTCCGCATGCATTTCCAAAGGAATACAAAAAGTCGACTAAGATTTTTAAAGACGTAGGAGGAGAAGATATTAAGCGTCTCGATCGTATACAAAATAATGTTCGCAAAAAATTGGCTGAATACGGAATAAAAAAATTTCGGACAGAATCTCGAATTAAGGGACTCTACAGTTTCTATAGAAAACTAGAGAGAAAGGATTCGGACGTAACAAAAATATTTGATATATGGGCGCTCCGAATTATCGTTCCTACTGTTACAGATTGTTATACAGTACTTGGAATTGTCCACGGCGAATGGAGACCTTTTCCAGGACGTATGAAAGATTATATTGCCTTTCCGAAACCAAATGGCTATAAGGGAATACACACCACCATTCATATAAACGATGGAAGTGTTATTGAGATTCAAATAAGAACCGAAGAAATGCATAGAGAGGCTCAATTTGGTGTTGCATCCCATTTTGTGTATAAGGACAGCAAGAGCTCAACGAAAATCGATAATAATGCAGCATTGAACTGGATACGGCAATTTATACCAGTACGTCTCTGGGTAGAAGGACAAGACAAATCTCCTTCAAAAAAAGCAGTCCATACATACACCGACGCTGCCACACCCGCATGGCTTAAAAGTATGGCAGATGCACAAAAAATAGATGGAGAAAATCCACGATCATTCTTACAAAATATAAAGAATGATTTTTTCAGTCACCGAGTATTTGTCTTTACTCCTCGAGGTGATGTAATCGACCTCCCTATCGACTCAAGCCCTATTGATTTTGCGTATGCCATTCATTCTGAAATCGGCAATAAAATGTCAGGCGCAAAAGTAAATGGGAAAATGGCAGCGTTAAGTTCATCACTAAAGAATGGTGATATTGTTGAAATTGCAACAAGCGAAAAATCACACCCGAACCAGAAATGGATTGGTCTTACAAAAACAACACTTGCGAAACGTCATATCAGGGCCTACTTACAACGCGTCAAAGAGATGAGCACTTAAACTGAAAAGTTGCTGATTGAATAAATATCTTCTTCCTCATCTTCTTTTTTTTCCTGTTCTTGATTCGTGTTTTGTACAACTTCCTCGTTTGTGAGAATCTCGCTCTTTTCTTCCTGTTCATGTATATGAGGATCACAAATCCCATCATCTAATGCGTACGATACAAACTCTGACAACGGTGATAACACGCCAGTTTCCTGTGATATCTCTGTTGCGGTGATACTATTCTTTTCTATCCCTGTTTCGGTAACTACTTCTTGTGGAGCCGTCACACTAATCAACGCAAGAAACTGCTGGACATCTGTTGGTGTGAAAAAATCAATATGCATTTTTCCTCCGTTATCACGTGTTTCGATTTGAACACGCGTTCCTAGTCGCTCAGTTAATTCTCTTTCCAACTCTGCGAGTTCTGGAGGCAAATCCTGTTTCCGTGCCTTGTCAGTTGCTATACTGCGAGCTATGCGTTCTGCTTCGCGTACAGTGAGCTTCTTTTCTTGTATCTCCCTAAAGAGTTCCATTTGTTGTTCTGGTCGCTCACACAACATAAGGAGTGGACGTGTATGTCCTTCGGTTATTTGTTTATTCACAACCGCTTGTCGAATTTCATCTGAAAGCGCGAGAAGTCGTAGTGAGTTAGAAACGTATTCGCGACTCCGTCCAACTTTTTTGGCAATCTCCACATGCTTCAAGCTAAATTTTTCTGCCAACTGTTGGAACGCAAGTGCTCTATCAATTGGATTTAGATCTTCGCGCTGAAGATTTTCGATAATTGCCAATTCAAGTTTTGCCTTGTCTGAATCTTCTGTGCTTCGTATAAGAACAGGTACTTGCGACACTCCTGCCATTTTAGATGCACGGAGTCGGCGTTCCCCTGCCACTAGCTCGTATTCTACGGAGATGCCTCCATCACCACGTTCTATCTCACGACGCGTTACTACTAATGGTTGTAGAATACCATATTGACGAATAGATTCAGAAAGACTCTTGAGAGCTTCTTCATCAAACTCTTTTCTTGGCTGGTATGGGTTTGGCTGAATGCGATGTACTTCAATCCAGAAAACTGAGTTGTTATAAAAATCTGATGCCATTCTCGGCAGTATACCATAGCTCTAATTTTGACCCCGTGTGTATAAGTGGAAATAAACTACATGAAATACACTTTACTGCATACTGGAAGTTTTTGTCACTCCATGTAGAATAACCAAGCACACTATGCCGGGGTGGTGAAATCGGTAAACACGTGCGACTCAAAATCGCATGGCGCAAGCCTTGAGGGTTCAAGTCCCTCCTCCGGCACCAGAATTCCAAAAGACCCATGCTGAGCACATAGGTCTTTTAGAATGACTGCTGGCCGGAGACTTGAAAAGAGCTTCTGGTACACAAGATGAGCGAAGTGAGTGCTTGGCGGAAACAACGGAGCTGAATCGCTTGATATCTTGATATATTGGAGCACGTAGTGCGAACAATATATTTAGCAAAGGTAGCCAAGTTCTTATAGGACAACGGGGATCGTGAACTGGTGATCGACATTCTTTTATTCATGCGCACAAAGTACCTTTAGGTACTGACGCCAAGATTCTCATAAATCACCAAAGTACATGCCTTTTGGTGGTTTCAGTATGAAAAATACCCTTCGCACCACCGTAAAGTTATGCTATATATACTTTATGACAACGATGATTAATGAAGCAGCAGAAGCAGTACGCGAGGGGAATCTTATTGTTTTTCCTACTGATACTGTCTATGGAATAGGGTGTGATCCGTTTAATGAAGAAGCGCTTGGTGCACTGTACGCTGCAAAACAAAGATCAATCGAAAAACATATACCATTACTTGTTGATTCAGTAGAAACAGCAGAATCCTTTGGTGAAATTAATCCAACATGTCGCGCTTTACTAGAAGAATACTGGCCAGGTGCACTGACGGTCATTGTTAGAGCAGCAGTACCATTGTCACCGTATGTGCGCAAAGAAAATGGCACCGTAGCACTTCGTTTACCTGACTACGAAGATTTACTCGAACTCATCACAGCAATTGGCGGAGCACTGGCTGCAACAAGTGCCAACATATCTAATAAACCAGCAATTCTTTCCTACGACGAAGCATACGCGACATTCTCAGAGAAAGCAGCTGTTGTACTTCCTGGGGTAACTAAAAGGAAAGAAAGTTCGACTATTGTCGACTGCACGACTGATGTACCAAAAATAGTGCGCACCGGTCCGGTAAAAATATAACTGTGTACATCAGCGGTTCTTAAGCAGGCACGTGCTAAACTGAATCGATGCAATTTACTCTTTCTCGATCTGCACACATCCTTCTCATACGTGGGATTTCTTTAGTGTTCGCACTTGGTTCACTCTATGGAATTTGGGATAATCGCGAATTTTTCTTACTGTCTCCATTTTACTTCATTGCATTCATCGATTTTTCTTTCGCAATTTTATTCTTGTATTTTGTATTTTCATTTAAATCAGTTGTGAATGAAACACCACAATACTTATTATACGGGATACTCGCATTCTGGGCTTATACCATTAGTGCCGGAATTATTGGCTCAATAGTCCGCTCACAATCCATAGGACTTATAGAAACAGCACGTATTGCTGGAGGGTATACAGTGCCTACATTTATTTTATCAGAACTTCTCTACGTTGTGCTTCTTCCGAGTATTATGTTCCTATTTATCCTCTACTTTTTGAGAACGTACTCTCGCTCTACATAAACATTGAATGCCTCAATTTACTGAGGCATTCAATGTTTATGTACTGAATTAAACCTAGATTTAATTCGGTACTAATCTAACAGATTGGGTCTGCTTCATTATCTCTTAAGACCTTCATTATACGATAGTGTGGATATTTAGTTAAAATAGTATGTACCTCAGACTGGTTTGTGTCTCTACTGATACGCTTGTGGTGTAGTAAAGCGTACTTCAACTACATACCATCATCCATTGACATCTTTCCAAAATTGTCAGTATGACTACGCATAAAAAGCCGCTCAGCACCGATAATGAGTATCAGGCCACCCAATGCCACCAGCGGTATGAGTGGATCTTGCTTAAATTTGACCACAACAAAAGTCACCAGAATCAATACATCTAAAGCGATAGCTAACATCGGTATCAGTGGGTTGAAGATAACATCGCCACGCAAATATCTGAGCAAGCCCCAATGAACTGCTATATTCATTAGTAAATAAAAAATAGCGCCAATAGCCGCAATTCTGGTTAAATCAAAAAAAATGGTTAGTAATATTGCGAGCGTCACAGTAAAAACAAGCGGGGTATTTTTAAAGCGTGAACTAAGTGCTGGCACCTGTTTCATCATGCTCAGCATGCCAAGCAAACGCGATGAAGAAAACACACTAGCAATAACACCAGAGACTGTAGCGACAATTGCAATTATCACAGTGACCCAAAGGCCAAGTTGGCCAAACACTGGTTTAGCTGCTTCAGCCAATGCATAATTTTTTGCTGCTACTATTTCCGAAACACTTAAGCTAGAGGAAACTGCAAAGGCAAGTGCTACATATATCACCGTGCAAATAGCAACAGAAATAATAATCGAATAGCCAACGTTGCGGTTTGGATTTGTAATATCTCCACCATGATTTGTAATAGTGGTGAATCCCTTGTAAGCCAAAATAGCGAGTGCCGAAGCAGCAATAAAACCAATAACAAAAGCACCGTCGGTAGCAACTTCACTACCCACATTTGAAAACGAAGGGAATCCTCCAACGGCTAATCCAGCTATTGCCAACAGAGCGATACCGAGCACCTTTACAATCGCGGTTACATTCGCTGAACTTTCAATAACCCTGTTGCCGGAGATATTGATGATGAACGCGATTGTAATTAATATCACTCCCAAAACTGGTACGTAGCTTTCGACGTTTTGAACAGCAACAAGCTGCAAGGTGTATGAACCAAATGTTCGAGCGACAAGACTTTGTGCCATCACCATCGACACATACATGAGTAAGGCAAAGACACCGGTGACAGTTCCAGGACCGTACGCTTTCCTTAAAAATTTTGCTACTCCACCAGATGATGGATAGGTATTAGAAAATTTTACATAGGAATACGCGCTGAGGCTCGTTATAATTGCCCCGACTACAAATACGATCGGAAAGAGTGCGCCCACCAATTCAGCCACCTGCCCCATCAAGACAAAAATCCCTGCTCCGATCATCACCCCGGTACCAAGCGACACAGAACCAATGAGTGATAATTTCTTATTTTGTGGTGTCATAATTATACTCATTATTAGAGTGTTTTTTGTTTGTACCATGACTGTGTCCATGCCCGATATGCATTAAAAGATGCAGAGCGATAAAAAGAGTCAAAAAAAGATATTCCCAATACTCAATGACATGAGATTTATGAGTAAACCACAGATAAAGAATTAAGAGTAGTACTCCAGCTACTGATAATACCCTATTTCGATTTGATGTGAACATGGTACGTATTAAGATTGCCGTACATGATTACTTACTCCCAACGCGCACTAATTTTGGTTCAATCATTTTGAGCGACACTGCGTTGAGTGCCACAATAATAGAAGAAACAGACATCAGGAGTGCGGCTATTTCTGGTCGTAGTGACCAACCAAGCGATGTGTAAAACACCCCCGCTGCTACAGGAATAGCCAAGACGTTGTAAATCGCCGCCCAGAATAGATTTTGCTTCATTTTGCGAGTGGTTGCTTTAGATAGAGTAATAGCTGACATAATGTCATATGGATCAGATTTCATCAGAACAATATTCGCCGTCTCGATAGCTACATCAGTACCAGCTCCGATAGCAATCCCGATGTCAGCTTGTGCGAGTGCTGGCGCATCGTTGATACCATCACCAACCATTGCCACAAACCTCCCTTCGTCTTGTAATTGTTTTACATAGTTTGACTTGTCTTCTGGCATCACATCGGCAAACACGCGTGTTATACCAACTTCAGCGGCTACGGCTTCAGCAACTCGAACATTGTCTCCCGTAATCATCGCCACTTCTATTCCTGTTGCTTGCATCGACTCTACAGTGTCTTTAGCACTCTCTCGTATTTTGTCAGCAATTCCCAACACTCCTACTGCCACTCCACCAACGGACAAGACACTGATAGTCTTACCTTCATCAAACAGTGTGTCAGCTGCGGGACGGGCCTTACTGATATCTATATTTCTCTCTTCCATTAGACGCAGGGTACCAACCAAAATTTCTTTTTCGCCGTACTGCCCACGTAGACCGAGACCCGCCAGTGATTCAAAATCAGTTGTATTGTCATCAATAGTAACTCCTTTTTCTTTGGCATAGCGAATAATTGCATCGGCTATGGGGTGATTGGATGCTTGTTCCAGGATTGCTGAGTAACGCAATATATCTTGCTTTGATATATCTTCTAGTTGTACTACATCGGTTACTGATGGTTTACCTTCGGTCAAAGTACCAGTTTTATCCAGGACAATGGCGTTTATTCTTGCAGTACTTTCGAGTGTCATGGCATCTTTAATCAGGATATTATTACGCGCGCCAATCCCAGTTCCAACTGCAACCGCTGTTGGTGTCGCCAACCCCAAGGCATCCGGACACGCAATCACAACTGCCGAAATAGCAAACGTCAAAGCAAAAATGATTGTCGAACCAGCTACGACATACCAACCAAAAAATGCCAAGAGTCCCGACACGACTGCAATAATAACCAAATACGCGGCTGCCTTGTCAGCAATCCGTTGCCCAGGAGCTTTGGAATTTTGAGCGGTCTCTACTAGTTTGACAATTTGCGACAACACTGTGTCAGCACCAATCTTAGTGGCTTTTACTTTCAGTGTACCAGAATCGTTCACGGAACCACCAATCACACTATCCCCGACACTTTTGGTCACTGGCATTGACTCACCGGTTACCAGAGACTCATCAACCGAAGATGATCCATCAGTCACTTCGCCATCAACCGGCACTTTGTCACCTGGTTTAAGGACCACTATATCATCGAGAATGATATCAGCGGTCGCAATGCTCATCTCGACACCGTCGCGCAAAACTGTGGCTTGCGGCGGCACTAAGTCAAACAGCGCACGTAGAGAGTCAGAGGTTCCACGACGAGATTTCATCTCCATCCAGTGACCAAAGAGTACAAATGTGACTAGCATGGCGGCTGCTTCAAAATAGGTTTCTCCTAAGCCCATTACTGTAATCAACACACTAAAGAAATACGCCGCTAGTACACCAGTTGAGACCAGCACCGACATATTCAACTGCTTGGCCTTCAAAGAGTAATATGCTCCAGTAATGAAGACTGATCCTGCCCAAAATACCACTGGAGTGGTTAGTAAGAATAGTAGCCAGTTAACATCAAATGGGAATGGTAAATTCAGACCAAAAATATTGATGGCGAGTGGTGAATACGCCAAAATTGGTAGAGTGAGCACCAGCGCAATCCAAAAACGTCGCTTCATATCTACCTCCATGGCTTTTGCCATACTGGGGTCATTCATGGCCTCAGCGTGATCCATACCCTTCATATCTTTCATGTCATGCCCGGCATCTGATTCACCGCTTTTTATTTCATGTCCAACATGGGAATCTGCTGTCGACTTTGATTTATGAGCGTGATTGCGTTCGGCGAGAGTATCCTTTAAATTGTATTCGTACTGCTTTGCCTCAATCTTACTCCCGCACGTCACCGCTAACTGCTCCCTATGACATATATCGCACGGACTACCACTAGAACAGTTCCCCCGTGAGTTATTCTTTTGAGGTAACGATGAATGTTGATACTTGTTTTTTTGCATAGTAATTTATTATCTTATTTGCTTAATGCTATTTGACTAGTACTTACCTATGTAAAATGATTAAATTTATGGTAAAAACTTTGTATATAATGAACTATTTGATTTGGGCTATAAATTATTACTGTTTTTGTAAGCAGAATATATACTAGATTACATAGACATAATGTGATCAAAACTTTACAAAAAGTGCAGTACCATTCTCTTAGTTTAACTATTACTGCAAAGAATAGGCCTGGGAAGTTTTTCAAACAAAGTTGTATTCTTTCTCTAGGTTCATCACTGTTTTTTAACCCAACTAAGTATGCACCGCAGTGCGTGAAATTTCAATTGGTGATGAAATCATATCCTTTGCTCTAACTTATTTCAAATCGCGAAGCGATTGACTTCGCACGCGCCGAGCGCGTGGTGGCTTTGTGCCTCAACGTACGCATTCGCGTTCGTGGTAATGCCAACTCACCACACAAGTGTCTCCGCTCCTCGCTCCGACACTTCCACCCCAGCCCTTGCCACGTCTTCTTTTTATTTTTTTCGGGGGCTTTTTAAACGTTTAAGTATGGTGTGGCAGGGCTTGGGGTAGGCTTCTTTCGACAAAGAAGCGTGCGGTTCGTTTAACTACGGTCTCATCCCATTTCGTTAGTTCGCGTCTAGTGCTAAAGGAGCCACCATCGGCATCCGCCTTAGTGCTTGCCCCACACCCTCGCGCTGACGCGCGAGGGTTCCCACCCGTGCGCGCACAAACTGCTCGTTTGAGAAAAGAGGTTAAACGAGCGTACTCCCTTTCTATATACAACTTCTCGACGCTCTATCTTTTACTGTAATACGATGGACGCTAGTGATGAAATAAAAAGCGGATCAGTGTTTGGTAATTGAATGCGATTGTACTGTATTCCATATTCTTCACACTGTTCTTTGGCAGCAATATCGAGATCGTAGAGAATTTCTAAGTGGTCTGATAGGAACTGGACTGGCACAATCAGCACTGCTTTATTCTTTTTCTTTGCCAGGTCTGCGAGTATATCGGTCAGATCAGGCGTAAGCCATTCTTCAGGCGAATGCCCTGCGCTTTGGTATCCTGCGTACCATTCGAGTGATTCGTCACTTATCTCAATAATAGTGGCTTGTATAGTTTGTTTGATTTGTTTTAGGTAGGAAGGATCTTTGTCTACCACTCGCTTTGGCAAACTGTGTGTTGTGAACACAGCTGGTACATTTTCGTCATATTTATTTCGTAATGTTTGAAGCAATTCTTTAGTGCGCCTTGCAATTAACTCAATAAAATATTTTTCTGTTGACCATTCTTTTGCAACATGAATATCATTATCCGAAAAACCGTGCTTCGTAGCTGCAGTAGTTAGCGCAGTGCAATAGCCATCCATAATGAAAGATGAAAACTGCGGAGAAAGTATGACACCAATTATTTTAGTTGCACCTGCTTCCTTGCAGTCCACAACCGCGCTCTCAATTGACGGAACACTGTGGCGCATTCCAGCTCGCACAATATATTCGCCACCAAGTTTCTCCTCCAAAAGTACCGCCTGTTGCTTTGTGATGTCAATGAGTGGAGACAGCCCGATCATTCGGTATCTATTTTCAAAATCTTGTATTAATTCTGGTGAAGCTTTGTCTTTGTAGATTGAATTAAGGTAGTTGGGGACGTGCTCAGCGGTCGTAGCTGAACCATAGGTCATAAGTACTACTCCCGTTCTCTCACTATTTTTCATGTATGTACTCTACTAACTTCCGAACGAGCGTATCGTCAGTTTCTGGAATGACTCCGTGCCCGAGATTAAAAATGTATCCTTTCTTTGGGTCAATTTCTTCCAACATACGATCAACTTCCTTTTTAACCGTACCCCAATCACACAGTAGTAAAGCAGGATCAAGATTACCTTGCAGTGCCTTTCCGTTAACCTGTTTTCGGGCGTGCTCGAGTGTCACACGCCAATCCACACCAATTACCTCACAATTGAGATTTCCGAATTGATCTAATATCCCAGCTGTGTTGGTGCCAAAATAAATCTTTGGAACTGCTACGTCTTTAAGTGAGTCAAAAATATGTTGCACGTGCGGCTGGACATACTGTTGATACTGGATTGGTGAAAGACACCCGACCCAGCTATCAAATAATTGCAAGGTTTGTGCCCCAGCATCAACCTGTGCTTTTAAATATCCAATATTGCCTTCAGCAAGTACGGACATCAGTTTGTGCCAATCCTCTGGATGCTTGAGCATGAACTGCTTGGTTTTCTGCCAGGTGCGAGTTGGTCTCCCTTCAATGAGATAGCTGGCGAGCGTAAACGGCGCACCCGAAAATCCAATGAGCGGAACTTTTAATTCCTTCCGCAGAATACGAATAGTTTCCTTAAGAAATTCTCTACGATCTCGATATTGCTGCCAAAGAACAGTGTGAAGAATATGGAATACAGTACAATCGCATTCAATTACCAA
>MDTB01232423.1_pt1 | contig 17847 bp, 17 predicted proteins | sample 811161 | NCBI WGS metagenome assembly MDTB01 (sample SAMN05326650, study PRJNA326480) | marine metagenome | isolation source: seawater | place: Mediterranean Sea | collected 2009
AATCACTTTTCGCAATCGGCCCGTGATGCGCCTTAACGGCCAAGCCCTAGTTGGCATACCCCTGGCGCAACCTCTAGGTCCAGCGACAATCGCCTTTCAGCTCAACGGGGAAGCGCAGCTGCATGAATTTCAGGTGGCTGACAAAGCCTATACCGAACAGCACATTACTCTTGCTAATAAAGAGATGGTCAATCCAAACCCCCAGCAACTCGAGCGGATCAGAGACGAGAGTGCGCTACAGCGAGCGCTGTACCTCCGATTTTCCCCGGCAAAACAACTGGAGAAGAAATTCATTACGCCATTGGACGGCCTGACCACCAGTCTTTTCGGCCATCGGCGTTTTTTTAACGGGCAAGCGCGCAATCCCCATTCTGGATTGGATATTGCCGCACCAACGGGCACGCCGATCATTGCGCCGGCCTCTGGGCGGGTCATGCTCGCCGATAGCCTTTACTATAATGGTAAGGCCATCTTTTTAGACCACGGGCAGGGCTTAGTCACCATGTTTTGCCACTTGAGCGAACACTCGGTCAGCGAGGGTGAGCTGGTACAGCAGGGGCAGGAGATAGGCCTCGTTGGCGCGACTGGTCGGGTTACCGGTCCGCACCTGCACTATTCCGTAAGCCTGAACGGCTATCGAGTCGATCCGACGGTCTTCCAACAGGTCTTCGCCTCGATTGCGGGCACAAGCGATTAGCGCTTAGATTTTTTCCGGTGCTTGATCGCCCGCTTGCGTCGATCAAGCTGCCGCTGATTCAGCTGGTTACGACGCCCGGCGAAAGGGTTTTCCGAGTCCCGAAGCTCCACGCGAACAGGATTCCCCAGGAGCTGGAGGGCTTCTCGAAAACCGTTTTCTAAAAAGCGTTTATAGCTCGCCGGCAGCGAGGCCAGCTGGTTACCGTGGACGATGATTCGGGGCGGGTGACAGCCGCCTCGCGTCGCCACCTTAAGCTTAATGGGTCGCCCCCTCACCGATGGCGCTGGGTGGCTGGCCGCCATGTTGCGGAGCAGGCGCGTCAGCAATGAAGTGGAGACCGAGAAAGCGCCAATTGCATGAATTTTTTCAACCTGGGACAGGAGCAGCACCACTCCAGAGCCGTGCAGAGCGGATATCATTTGCACCGGGACCCAAGGCACGAAGTTCAGCCGCCGGTCCAATGCCTTGCGTACCTTGTCTCGCTGCTGGGCCTCGAGTCCATCCCACTTATTTACCGCAATCACCATGCCGGCGCCGGCATCCAACGCGTAGTCGAGAACATGCAGGTCTTGATCCACTAGGCCCTCTGCCGCGTCGATGACCATAATCACCACCTGGGCACGCTGCATAGCCTGCAGGGCCTTAACCACCGAAAACTTTTCGGTGATCTCCGATACCTTACCCTTGCGTCTAACGCCCGCCGTGTCGATCAGAACAAAGTCCACGCCCTCTCGACTAAAGGGGATATCGATGGCGTCCTTCGTTGTGCCAGGCATGTCGAAGACCACCTGTCGCTCCTCGCCAATCAAGCGATTCACAAGGGTCGACTTCCCCACATTGGGTCTGCCCACCACGGCCACGGCGATGCCCTCGCTTTCGTCTCGGAACGGCAGTGAGAAGTCTATTACGAGATCCTGTAGTCGAGTTGTTATTGAATCCTTCAGCTGCTTGAGACCACGGCTGTGGCTGGCGGAGATATATAGCGGGCTGTCAAAACCAAAGCGTGCGAATTCGGTAGTAACCTGATCTGTAGGAAGACCGTCAATCTTGTTGATCACCGGGATGAAGGGAATGTCTCCCTTACGCAAATACCGAACGACCTCATCGTCAATGGCGCTGGCCCCTTCACGACCATCCATCAACAGAAGCACCAAGTCGGCTTCGTCGACGGCCAGCTGGGTCTGCTGCGTCAGCTCCCGAGCGAGTACGTGTTCCCCAAAGATGCCGCCGGTATCTATCAGCGTTGCTTCGAAGTCCTCAAACTCAACCCTGCCGTAACGCCTATCGCGGGTCAGCCCGGGCACATCGGCGACCAGGGCATCACGACTGCGCGTCAGTTTATTAAAGAGGGTCGATTTGCCAACATTAGGCCTGCCGACCAAAGCCACCGTGGGCAGCATTAGCTACTTCACCGTCACTCGATAGGCACTCAATGATCCGCCGTTATCCAGAACATAGAGCGTTCCATCTGCGACCACCATCTGAGCGCGAAGCCCGTCTCCAGACACCTTCTCACGCCCCATCATGCGGCCATCAAGCTGGGCCTGCACGTGGAGGTATCCTTCATCGTCTCCCACCAGAAGGTAGTTTGAAAAAGCCAGTGGGGGACTGAGCTTTCTGCGTGCCAGAAGCTCGTGCTGCCAGGTTATGTCACCACTTTGTTGGTCTATGGCATAGACCGTGTCATCCCCATCAACAATGTAAATTTGGCCGTAGCCCTGAGCCATGTTCTGATGTCCAGAGACTTCCTGCTGCCAGCGCGGACGACCATCACGCAGGGAAAGGCTCATCACCCGACCCTGGTAGGCCAAGGCATACAGTGCGCTGCCCGAAATGAGCGGTTGAGCATCAATATCTACGATCCGATCCAGCTCGGATCGTCCTTCGGGCAGCATTATGCGCTGTTCCCAGACCGGCTCCCCGTTTTCCGCCCTCAGTGCAACGACCTTGCCGCTGGCAAATCCGGCAAACACTAAGCCCTGTTGAGCCACTGGGGCGCTCGTACCGCGGAGGGTAAGCAAAGGCACCTGGCTCCCGTACCGCCAGATGATCTCACCGCTATCCTTATCCAAGGCTAAAACCTGTCCGTCGATGGTTTGAACGAAGACCCCTTCTCGACTCACTGCAGGCGCAGCACCAATCTCCGCGCCTACATATGTGCGCCATGCAAGCGAGCCGTCAGCAACCTGCAGGGCGATCACCTCACCCCGAGTAGAGCCAATCAATGCCAAACCCTCGCCCGCACCCACACCGCCGCTTATAAAGCTGGGATCTTTTCGATCCATTAAGCCGTTGAGGCTCCAGCCGCGAGAGGCCACCTCACCAACCTGCTGCTGCCAAACCTTTTTCCCACTGAAGCGATCAAAGGCTGCCACCAGCCCATAGGCATCCGCCGCAATAATACGGTCCGCCACTACCTGGGGCTGAAGGCGCACATACTTCTTCCCCAGACCGGATCCAACGCCGGCCCGCCATTCGCGGCGCAGATCGACTTCTGCATCGAATTCAACGAGTGCTGCAGGTTCCTCCGCATCCTCTCCGCCCTCTCCAATGCCGGGAACCCAGGAAAACCAACTACAGCCGCCGAGGGCCAGCAGCGTGCCCAGGAGAACAAGGCGGTGCAAAATAGGATGTTGCTCAGGCGTCTTACTCATTAGTCGCCTCCTCGGCATTGGTATCCGCTTCCGTTTCCTCTTCGGCTTCTGCTTCCGCAGCTCGGGCGGCCTCCTCGGCCAACGTCTCAGCCGCTTTTTTCAAAGCCGCGTCCAGGGGCTGAGTAAATTCTGCGTACTGATCACCCAAGGGTGCACTGTTTTCCATCTTGATCTGCAGCAGAGGGCGCGCTTCTCCCTCAGGCAGAGCGTCTATCGCAGCCTGGTAGGTTGCGTGCGCTTGCTCTAGCGACCCTTCGGCAAACAGCATATCGCCGCGCAACTCCAACGCCAGGGGAAGATAGCCCGGAGCGGTGACTCGTTGGAGGGCAGCCAGGGCCTCGTCGCCCCGTCCCAATGCGTATTGCACCTTGGCAAGGCGCAACTGAACGAGGTCAGCCAGCATGCTCCCTCGAGCGGCGGTCAGGGCTTCCTGCAGCAGGATCTCGGCGCTGCTTGCGTCCCCAGCGGTCACCGCTGCGGCAGCCTCATCCAAAGCCACCATGATGTGAAAGGTTGATCCCGCAAATTCTTCTCTGATCAGCTGGGCCTGAGCGGGTTTTGATTCCGCAGTGCCATCAAGATACAGCGCGTAGGCAGCCGAACCCTCCTGGGCAGCGGCCACGCGTCCATCCGAGACAACTTTCCAGATCCCGGCAGCAACGATTACCAGGCCGACTACGAGGGCAACCTTGATCCCGTATTCGTTCCACCACCCACGAATTCTGCCCAGTTGTTCTTCATCACTTAGGTAATCTGACACGCCTTTACACTCCCGTCACTGATACTCATTCCACCTCTGCCCTCTCTCGGCCCGGGATTTTACCCTATGCCCAGCCGGAGCAACCCTTTATTTTTGCACAGATGCATTACCCGTCCCCATGACCTGCTCATCCTGAGCGCCAACACCTTCAGCGACGACACCCAGATCGCCAAGACCTTAGGGCCGACCGCTAGTCGTTCAACTGATCCAGAGCCTGCTGCCAGACAAGACGCTGTTGCCCAAATTCTGCGTTACGCAAGTGCTTGAGCGTCAGAGAACCCAGGTCGCGCTCATCGTCACCCAACAGTATCGCCCAGTTGGCCTGGGCGGCATCAGCACGCTTCATCTGTTTTTTGAGCGCGCCTCCGCCTATGTTTATTCTGATGCGCTGACCCTCCAGAAGGCTACGCAAACGCTGGCTTAACGCCATCGCTGTGCCCATGAGGCTTTCATCCAAGACGCAAATATAAATATCCGCCGGCGCAAAGGCCGTTTTCGGTTCGGCCAGCTCGTGTAACAAAACGACGCGATCGAGGCCAACGGCAAAGCCTACGGCTGGCGTTGGCCTACCGCCCAATCGCTCCACCAGCCCGTCGTAGCGCCCCCCCGCGCAGACAGCACCCTGAGCACCCAGTTCATCGGTCAGCCACTCGAACACCGTCCGGGTGTAATAATCCAGCCCGCGCACTAAATTTGCATTAACGCGATAGGGTATGCCCACTTGGTCCAGCAGCTGCTGGAGTTTTTCGAAATGTTCCCGACTCTCAGCGTCAACGAAGTCCGGGAGGCGAGGAGCCCCCTCCAGCAATGCCTGAGTCTCTGGCTTCTTCGAATCCAAGATTCGCATGGGATTGGTCAACAAGCGCCGCTGACTGTCCTCGTCCAGCTGACCCTGTATGGGCTCAAGATAGGCCACCAGCGCATCGCGGTATGCGGCTCTATCTTTCGATGACCCCAGCGTATTGATCTCCAGGCGAAGCCGGTCCTGAATACCCAGGGCATGCCAGCAATCCCAGGCCAGGAGCAGCAACTCGGCATCCATATCTGGGCCCGCAAACCCATAGGCCTCAGCCCCGATCTGGTAAAACTGCCGATAGCGCCCCTTCTGAGGTTTCTCGTAACGAAACATTGGGCCTGAGTAGTGAACACGCTGGTTCTGATTATAGAGCAGTCCATGCTCCTGCAGAGCGCGGACGCAGCTCGCCGTGCCTTCAGGCCGAAGGCTTAGGGAGTCACCGTCTCGATCAGCCAAGGTATACATTTCCTTCTCGACAATGTCGGTGGCCTCTCCCACGCCCCGCGCAAACAGTTCCGTGTACTCGAGTAACGGCAGCCGAATTTCCTCAAAGGCATGGCTTGCTAGCGTCGCTAAAATTGAACGCTCCACCTGGTGCCAGCGCCGCGTTTGCTCCGGCAATATATCGCGCATCCCTCTTACTGCTTTAACCACTCGATTGCGTCCTTCTTTGTTCTGTCACGCCCTCAGGGCGTAAGCGTCAGGTTGGCTACGTTGGATCGACTGGTAAATGGGCTCAGGCTGACGGCGGCACCGTTGAACTCCAGCATCACCGCCGGCGCGTTGCCCAGCTTAATAACGAAGGGCGCCGCACCGATATAGCGTCTCACCTCGCCAACGGCCCCTAAGTCAGCAAACAGCAGTACCCCGTCTTGGTTCCGAATCTCAAACCAACTGGCCTGGTCAAACGTCATCACGATCTCGTCATTCCCAAACTCGGTGAGGCGAGGCAGCGCGTAGGCCATGGCTAATTCGACTGCTGCCGGTTTCTCGGTGTCCGCCGTTTCCGTTAGCTCAGCGTTCTCTAGGATAGCCGGCGCGACTGACATGCTCATCTGCATATCCTCTTCTTCTGTCGCTTTTTCTGTCGCTTCTTCTCGCAACTCTTCTGCCGTCTCTTCTGACGCCTCTTCTGGCACCGCTATCGGCTCTGCCGCAATCGTCTCGCTGGCTTGCGCCTCAGATTGGCTCTCTGCCGCATCCATCTCGGGCAAACCTGGCTCGTCGACTATGACCTCTACGAATTCCTCAAGAGGCACCTCAGCCCCTTCGGCTGGCGGGTCAAGCACGGCGTCCGCCGCATCCATTTCCAGTGGGTCGGGCACCCCCTCCACTGGGTTGTCCTCAGCTATCATCGGTTCCTGAGGTTCAGGCTGAGTCAGTACAAAGGCGACAAAAAAAGCGGATAGCACCATAGCGATGGCGAACCACCTGCCCATCTTGGGAGGCTCAGAGCTTTCAATTCCACCGGGTACTCCGATTGGATGGCCTGTGCCTGTGGATGCTGAATCCAGCGGATCAACTTCAGAATGATGGGCCGTCCAGGCTTTGATCAACGGATCTCCGGCCAATCCCATCAGTTTTGCATAAGCGCGGATGTAGCCATACACGTAGACGTCATCGGGCAATTTATCAGCATCGTTTTCTTCAATGGCTTTGATCACTCGGACCGGAAGGTTGAGTATCTCCGCAGTTTCCTCAATGCTGATCGCTAATGCCGAACGAGCCTCAGCCAGCACCTGGCCTGGCCCTTGCTGGGGCATATCTCCCTCGTGGGTTACGTCGTCACTGCTCATTGCTCCCCCTCCGGGGCGGTGAACGGCGGTAATCCGGGCGAGTCATCACAATCAACGCCATTGGACAATCTCTTGCTGCATGGCCGCCATGCGCTCCCGATGGCGGCGCTGTCTTTGGGTGCGATCATCGACCTGCCCAACCAGTTGACCGCAGGCGGCATTGATATCCTCGCCTCTCGTAGTGCGCAACATAGTCACAAATCCCTGTCGCATTAGGATCGTCTGGAAATTTTCGATGTCTCCCTGGGCCGGCCGGGCATACCCGGACCCAGGAAAGGGATTGAACGGAATCAAGTTAATCTTGCAGCGGACGCCTGCTAGGAGCTTGGCCAGCCCCTTCGCATGCTCTACCTGATCATTCACACCGGCCAGCAGCGTATATTCGATGACCAGCTTACGAGCAGGGCCGAGATGTTCCACGTAATCGGTGCAGGCTGCCAGTAACTCGGCGATGGGATACTTTCGATTGATCGGCACCAGGCCGTCCCGCAGGTCATCCGTAGTCGCGTGCAACGAGATGGCCAGGGAAACGTCCGTCACCTGCTGTAACTTGCGTATGCCGGGCACGACGCCCGCCGTGCTAATGGTCACGCGGCGCTTTGACAGACCAAAGGCATGGTCGTCGATCATTAAATTTGTCGCCGCGAGCACCGCATCAAAATTGAGCAAGGGCTCGCCCATCCCCATCAATACGACGTTGGTCACCCGCTGGTCCTTGGTTTCAAGGTAGCGATTGGCCAGCACAAGCTGCCCTACGATGTCCGCCGCGCTCAGGTTTCCGTTAAATCCCTGTTTCCCCGTGGAGCAAAAGCTACAGTCCAGCATGCAGCCCACTTGGGACGACACGCAGAGCGTATTTCTGTCTCGCTCGGGAATCAAAACCATCTCTACCAGGTCGCCCTGATCCAGACGAAGCAGCCATTTAACCGTGCCGTCTACGGATACCTGCTGGTGATGAATTTCAGGTAGAGAGAAGTGACAGTTCTCGTTGAACCACTCGCGGGTAACCTTTGGTAGATCGGTCATAGCACCAAAGTCCAGCAGATTTTGGTGATACACCCACTTGAGTAGCTGCCGCGCTCGAAATCTTTGCAGCCCCTGGGTCTCAAAGAGTTCTTCGAGACCCGTGCGGTCAAGACCATAAAGATTTAAAGCATTTGGCACCATCACCCCCTCGTTGGGTGGTTATCCCGCCTCAGGATCTAGGCAGAATTTCACTCTCATCGAAGAAAAACCCGATCTCCCTGGCCGCGGATTCTGGACTGTCCGAACCGTGGACCGCATTGGCGTCAATAGATTCTGCAAAATCCGCACGAATGGTACCTGGCGCTGCCTCCTGAGGGTTCGTTGCCCCCATTAAGCGACGGTTAGTCGCAATAGCGTCCTCGCCCTCCAGGACCTGAACCATTACCGGACCCGAGCGCATATACGTGCATAAATCATTAAAAAACGGTTTGCCGTCGTGTTCGCCGTAAAAACCCGCAGCCTGCTCTTCGGAAAGCTGCAGCATTTTAGAAGCGATGATCCTTAGCCCTCCTTTTTCAAAGCGGGAATAAATCTCACCGATTAAATTCCTCGCCACGGCATCCGGCTTAACGATCGAAAATGTGCGCTCAAGACTCATAGGATTCTCCAAATTTCGCGCCCCTGTCCATAAGACATGCTGGCCGCTCTGCTAGTCTGATTTCGGGTCCGTCATCGCTGTAGCGCGACCACATCAACACCTTTCAGGGGCGCGTATTATACGTGCGCGGCTTAACGACGCAATTGGCTGATCGTATGAGATAAAACCGCTGCGGCTTGATCTATCTGATCCTCATCGGTAAACCGCCCAAAGCTAAATCGCAGAGACGCATCGGCTAGGGCTCTCGGAAGACCAATGCCTAACAGAACATGCGACGGTTCTACGGCGGCAGAATTACAGGCTGAACCACTGGACAGGGCAAGGCTGTTCAGAGCGAGCATAAGCGTCTCACCCTGAACGCCATCGAACCCAACGTTAATAATGTGCGGCAGTCTGTCTCGATCAGCCGAGTGAACGTGGCAACCGGGAATCTGTCTCAGATGGCCTTCAAACCGCTGCCGAAGTGCCTCAATGCGGGGCCATTCCAACGACAGCTCATCAGCCATCATCTGCGAGGCTGCACCCAGGCCAACGAGCTGATGAGTCGGCAGCGTTCCGGACCGCATCCCGAGCTCATGTCCGCCACCGTGAATAAGGGGGTCTAGCTTCAGCCCTTCCACTCGCCTGACAAACAATGCGCCAACGCCCTTGGGCCCGTATATTTTGTGGCCCGAGATCGACATCAGGTCAACGCCCGAGGCCTTAACGTCAATCTTCATCTTGCCAAAGCCTTGCGCGGCGTCAGTATGGCTCAGGACGCCTGCCTCTCGACACAGGTCCGCGATCGCATCGATGTCGTTGATGACACCAAGCTCATTATTGACCTGCATCAGGGAAACCAACAGCGTATCCGCGCGGATAGCCTCACGGAGTCGGTCTAGAGGCATTCTGCCGACCTCATCGGGCGGCAAATAGGTCACCTCAAAATTCAGCGTCTGGAGGTAGGCAGCGCAGTCCAGCACCGCCTTATGCTCAATCGAGCTCGTGATGATATGACGCCGTCCCGTGCGTTCTGCGCGTCCGAGCAGACCCTTTATGGCAAGATTATTCGACTCCGTAGCGCCGGAGGTCCATATGATCTCTCGTGGGTCGGCATTGATGACCTCGGCCACCTGCACACGAGCAGCCTCAACGGCCTCCTCTGCCTGCCAGCCGTAGACATGGGATCGAGAGGCAGGGTTACCAAAAGTTCCATCCAGCGTGAGGTGTTGTCGCATCAAGTCGGCGACTTCAGGCGCTACCGGCGTGGAGGCAGCATAATCGAGATAAATCGGGTTATTCATGAGGCTCAGCACTTTCCTTGCTGGCGACGGATGCCCAGCGGTAACGCATTTTAGCGAACCGGCGGAGGCAAGTCTCCATGACTCAGGGCTACTTAAGGCCTGGGACCAGGCTTTGTCCCAGTGAGCCTATCTCTTGCTCTTGGCAGATATGGCCGGACCCGTGGGGAACAAGGCGACTCGACCCATACCCGATCGCAGCGCACCCAGGCGTCGTTCAGCCCCATTTTCAACGCGCTCCTCTAGCCAAGTCATCAGCACCTGCCAAGGTTCTAGGTCTTTGCGCACCTGCCAGGCCGGCATCTCATCAATTCCGATGCCCGCGCCCGCAGAGCGAGTAAAACTTTGAGAGTCGCGCAACGTCGCCAGCACCGGAATCTCAAGACTGCGTAGGAAGCTCTCTAGCTTCTTATACCCCAGCGTATTGGCCTTCACCCGATTAGCGATGATCGCAATCTTTTGCTGGGTATTGTTCGAGCGCGCGGACAACAGCAGGTTCGCTATGCACTGAACCGCCGCATGGATGTCAATCTCTGATGGCAAAACTGGGATTAAGATGGCGTCTGCGCCACGTGTGACCGACGCGAGTCCGCGTGAGTCCAGGCCCGCAGGTGAATCAATAATCAAAGGGTTGCACCCGGGAGGGGGCTGGAGCTGCCAGCTGCGCGTTGCGGCACCTCTGGATTCGTAACCGGCAATGCCGTGGATCACCGGAGCGCTCTCGGGTCTTGCCTGAAGCCAGCGCATGCTTGACCCCTGAGGGTCCAAGTCCATCAGGGCGGGCTTGAAATCGCGGTGCGCGAAGGAGGCCGCCACATTAACGGCAACCGTGGTCTTGCCCGACCCGCCCTTTGAGTTAACGATAACTATTTTCTGCATGAAGCCAATCCGCGCCCCGATCCTTTCTCTCACGTAAGAGTATTCATTCAAAAGTCAGGGCGAGCAAGCCATTTTATTTACGCTTCCTCACTCCATGCGCGCCGCAATGTGCTTTAACATCCCTCTCAATATTTGAATCTCGGTGTCATCAAGCTGCTGCCGCATAAAGACTCGACGCAGCCGACTCACGGTATTGCCAGGTTGGTCAGGGTCAACAAAACCGCTTGCATACAGCACCTGCTCCAGATGATCCATCATCCCCTCCATCTGCGCCATGGACGCTGGCGGCCTATCCCAGATGCGCTCCCCAAGCCCATGAATGTAAGTCATATCGTCGGTATCCCTCGTCGAGGGCAACAAGTTGTTGGGGCCGATGACATATTGATAAATTTCATAGCAGACCACCTGCACGGCCATAGCTAAGTTAAGCGATCCATAGACCGGCGAGGAGGGAATTTGAAGGTGCGTGTGACAGAGGCGCAGCTCCTCATTACTGAGGCCACTGTCCTCTCGTCCGAATACAACGGCAACCTCAGCGGACTGCGCCTGGGCGGACAGAATCTCACCCACCTGTCTGGCCGAAATCACGGGCCAAGGAATTGAGCGCATGCGCGTACTGGTGCCCAGGACAAATTGGCAGTTCGCCAAGGCCTCGCTCAGGTCTGTCACCACCGTGGCCTGATCCACCACATCTACCGCGCCTGCAGCCCGCCAATCTGCCTGGGGATCGGGGAACCGTAGAGGATTGACCAACACAAGCTGCGTGATGCCCATAGTCTTCATGGCGCGGGCTGCCCCACCGATATTGCCCGGATGCGCCGGTTCAACCAGGATAATTTTTATATTGTCTAGCACCTTATTTCCGTTCCTTTGTTGGCTTGAAGGCTTTGTCCCTTTAGCATCACTCCTAATCACCTATGTAGAATCAACCCATGCAACCAATGGCTAATATTGCCCTGCGTGCCGCCCGCCAAGCAGCAGACTATCTTGTGCGCTCAGTGGACAGAATCGATGAGCTGGATATCCAGACCAAGAGCCCCAACGACTTTGTCTCGGACGTCGATCGCACCGCGGAAGCCATTATTGTCGATCAGATTCGGGAGACCTATCCCGATCACCAAATTCTTGCAGAAGAATCTGGCCGTCATGCCGGCGACAGCGACGTGACCTGGGTAATAGATCCTCTGGACGGAACGCTTAACTTCCTCCAGGGGATTCCACACTTTGCTGTCTCCATCGGCATTCTAAAGGGAAAACACCTAGAACACGGGATCATTGTTGACCCGTTGCGCGGTGAGGAATTTGTGGCCAGCAGGGGCTATGGTGCCCAGCTCAACGGCAAACGCATTCGCGTGAGTCAGCGAATCAAACTCGAGGACTGTGTCTTGGCGACAGGCATTCCCCCGGGTAGCGTGCAAGAACGCCTGGATGAATACGCTGGCCCACTCACCGAACTCACCAGGCAGTGCCGGGCAGTACGTCGCACCGGCAGTGCTGCTCTGGACCTAGCCTATGTGGCAGCGGGTAGGCTGGATGGATTTTGGGAAATGGGCCTGAGTAAGTGGGATATCGCGGCCGGAATCGTCCTGGTGCGGGAAGCCGGTGGCTTCGTGGCCGACCTTGAAGGTGGCGAAGGCTTTTGGGAGAGCGGAGACATCACGGCCGCTAACCCTAAGTGTTTCAGGCATTTGGTACAGGCCTTCAGACAGTAAGGGCAGCACCAAGCGCGCAGCTCGCTACGGGTAGCTGCCGTCCTCATTCTCGCTCTGTTCTTTCTCGGGCACGAGCAGGTCCTCCCGAGAGATGTTCATCGTGAGCAGAATGCTTGCCGCCACATAGATCGAGGAATAGGTGCCAACGACGATGCCAATGGAAAGGGCAGAGGCGAAGCCTCGAATCACCTCTCCTCCGGCAAACAACAGGGCCAACAAAACGAATAACGTGGTTAAGGATGTAACCAACGTGCGCCCGAGGGTTTGATTCAAAGAGACGTTGATAACGTCCACGGACTGACCCTTGCGAATCTTGCGAAAGTTCTCTCGAATGCGGTCGCTCACGACGATGGTATCGTTCAACGAATAACCGATTACCGCCAACAGCGCTGCCAGCACGGTCAAATCAAAGGTCCACCGGAAGATAGAAAAGCACCCCAGCACGATCAAAACGTCGTGTGCAAGAGCGGCCACCGCGCCCACAGAAAACTGCTTGGTAAAGCGGAATAGGATGTAGAACATGACCACGATCAGCGCCGTCAGCAAGGCCAGTCCACCGTCCTCAGCCAGCTCATCTCCCACCGCAGGGCCAACATAGTTCGACTGGCGCAGCACCGTGCCAGGGTATTCGGACGCCATCGCGCGGAATACCCGCTCGCCCAAACCCGCTTGGGCTTCTGCCAGGTCAACCAAGTTCTCAGCATCACCCTGGTCCAGGCGCTGAGGCGGCATCTCGATGAGCAACGCCGTACTGGAGCCGAAGGTTTGTACCGTGCCGTTAACGAACCCCTCGGCCTGCAGGAAACCTCTGACCGTTTCGGGATTCACCTCTTCGGCCAGCTCCACCTCCACCAAAGAGCCCCCGGTAAAGTCCAGACCCAAATCCAGGCCCTGGTAGAGCAGAGACGTTACCGCCGCCAGCAACAAGACGCCGGAGAGTAGGCCCGCCCATCGCCGGCCACCCATGAAATCAATATTGAACTGACTCATATTTTGATGGTTTCCAATTTGCGAGAACCATAAAACAAATTTACCAATGCCCGCGTTACTAGGATGGCGGTGAACATAGAGGTGACAATCCCCACCGCAAGGGTCACCGCGAAACCCCGTACGGGACCGCTACCGATGGACAGCAGAATGATGGCCACGAAGAATGTGGTGACGTTGGCGTCGGTAATGGTAAGCAGCGCTCGGTCAAAACCCGCCTGAATCGCCCGCTGCGGCGGGTGATTTTTAAGTTCTTCGCGTATTCTCGAAAAGATCAGCACGTTGGCATCGACGGCCATCCCCACCGTCAGCACGATTCCGGCGATACCCGGTAGGGTGAGCGTCGCGCCCAGTACAGACATAATCGCCACCAAAAGCGTTAGGTTGGCGGTGAGCGCCAAGTTGGCGGCAAGGCCGAACCCCCGGTAATAGAACAACATAAAGACCAACACCAGGGAGAAGCCCAGCACTACAGATTGCCAGCCGCGTCGAATGTTATCTTCGCCCAGCTGGGCTCCCACCGTGCGCTCTTCCACGATATACATCGGTGCCGCGAGCGCGCCCGCGCGCAACAACAGCGCCAAATCTTGAGCCTCCCTAAGATTGAGCCCGGTAATGCGGAAGTTAAACCCCAGGGCCGATTGGATCGTTGCCACGCTGATCAGACGTCGGTCCTCTACGGTATAAAACTCCTCGACCGCCTCACCCTCTTTGTCCACCGTCCTGACTCGGGGTTTCTGCTCGATAAACAGGATCGCCATCGAGCGCCCCACGTTATCCTTAGTGACCGAATGCATCTTGCGACCGCCTTCATTGTCCAGCTCGATACTGACCTGGGGCTGATTGGTCTCGGGGTCGAAATTTTGCTGGGCGTCCTGGACATTGTTACCGGTCACAATGTTGCGCCTCATAATCCCCTGATCGCGGCCCTGATAGGGATAGGTTTCGATCTGAGACCGGCGTGCGTTGGGCAGGGCCTCCAATCTGAACTCCAGATTGGCAAATTTATTGAGAATTTCCTTGGCCCTGGCGCTGTCCTGAATCCCCGGCAGATCAACCACAATCCGGGAGCGCCCTAGGCGCTGAACCTGGGGTTCCGACACCCCGAGTTCGTTCACGCGATTACGCAAACTGGTTAAGTTCTGGCTGATCGCACGATCTTCCAGCGCTAGAATTTTCTCGTCGGTCAGCGTGAAGCGCAGGGTGGGATTACCGGCCAACTCGCGTCCCTGGACAATAAAGTCTTGGTACGCTTCCAGCGCAACCCTCGCGCTGGCGCGGGTCTCGTCATCCCTAAAGGCGATGGTTATGGTCTGGCCGCTCACCCATTCGCGCCCGGGCACGAAACGGATCCTCTCGTCGATCAGCTTATCTCGCATACCCTCAGCCGAGTTCGCAATGAGGTTCTGGATGTACTCCCGCATATTGACCTGCAGCAGGAAGTGGGCCCCTCCAAATAGGTCAAGGCCAAGGGACATGGACTTGCCGCCCACGTCACGCAGCCAGGCGGGTGTATTCGAGGCTTGTGCCAGGGCCACCACGTAGTCCACGCCAGCTTCGTTGAGACCCTTGGCGATGATCGCTTGGGCTCTGAGCTGGGTCTGGTCATCTGCCACCCGCACCAGGAGGGAGTCTTTGAGCATCTCCATGCCCAACGCCTCAACCTGACTATTTGCCAGGAGATCGGCGACCCGCTGTTCTGTGCGAGCGGAGATGACCACCTCCGAATTGATCGAGCGAATTTGAACGGCTGGGTCAGGTTGGTAGAGGTTCGGCGCCGCGTAAATGATGCCGATGCAGACCACCAGCAGGATCAGAACGTTCTGCCAGAGCGGGAAGCTGTTGAGCCGCCCCCTGGGACTGCCGGAGCCCAATAGGGGAGAAGGACGCAGGCCATGCGTATCGTTGCCGTCGTGCGCCACTATCCTTGCTCCTCTCGTTTATCGGTCATCTTGGACCGTTGTTCCGCCGTTCGCCACGCCTACCGGCTAGTCGCCCAGAGACTTGATGGTGCCCTTGGGCAGCGTCGCGCCAATGGCAGAGCGCTGAATACGCATCTCAACATCGCCTGAAACCTGAAGCTTAACAAAATCGTCTTCCACCTTGGTAATTTGGCCTACGATACCGCCTGCCGTAACCACCTCATCACCCTTACCCAGGGAGGACACCAGCGCATCATGCTCCTTTCGGCGCTTGTTCTGTGGTCGGATGAGCATGAAGTAAAAGATCAGGACGAAGCCACCCAGCATCACCAGGTTGATCCACACAGGCTCCGATCCAGGGCCTGCAGCCTGGGCGGCGTAAGCAGTTGTTTCAAACAGATTCATTTGTCGAATTCCATTGATTTTGAAGGGATATTGCAAGGCTGCGGAATGTACCTGTTTCGATTGAGTCGCGCAATTTCGACATCAGGTCGTGATAGAAAAACAGGTTATGCTGCGTCATCAACATGGCACCCAAAATCTCGCCACAGCGGTCTAGGTGATGAAGATAGGCGCGGGAAAAGTTCTGGCAGGTATAGCAGGCGCATTCCGGATCCAGGGGAACGTCCGCATCCCGGTGCTTGGCGTTGCGAATTTTAACGATACCACCCGAGGTAAAGAGGTAGCCATTTCGTCCATTGCGCGTGGGCATCACGCAATCAAACATATCGATACCCAAACCCACACCAAGGATAAGGTCCGAGGGTGTCCCCACACCCATTAGATAGCGCGGCTTATCGTCGGGCATAGCTGGCAAAATGTCTGTCATCACGCGCTGCATATCCTGCTTGCTCTCACCTACGGACAGGCCGCCCACGGCATAGCCGTCAAAGCCAATATCCACAAGCCCTGCCAGGCTCTCGTGACGGAGGTCTTCATACATGCCGCCCTGCACAATGCCAAAGAGCTTGGCATCGGGATTGATGCTACTGGACTTGTTCTGGTCAAAAGCCGTGCGGCATCGTTCCGCCCAACGCAGGGAGAGCGCCATAGAAGCCCGAGCTTCCTCGTGGGTTGCTGGATGCGCCGTGCACTCGTCGAGCACCATCACCACGTCCGAGCCTAGATTTTGCTGAACCCCGATCGCGGACTCTGGCGTCAGCTGAACCCGATCTCCGTTCACCGGCGATTGGAAAATCACCCCCTCCTCGCTCAACCGCCGCAAGTCCCCAAGGCTGAAGACCTGGAAGCCGCCACTGTCCGTCAAGATCGGGCCGTCCCACTGCATAAATGCATGCAGTCCGCCCAGCTCACGAATACGCTGGTCCCCAGGACGCAGCATCAGATGAAAGGTATTGCCCAGGAGCATCTGCGTACCCGTTTCCCGGAGGTCTCTCGGCGTCAGGGCCTTCACCGTGCCGTACGTTCCGCAGGGCTGAAACACCGGCGTCTGCACCTCACCGTGGGGCAGCGTCAGGCGCCCCCTGCGCGCCTCACCATCGGTCGCGATCAGTTCATACACCCTGATCTCCTTCAATAAACATCGCATCACCATAGCTAAAGAAGCGATAGCCTTCCGCCACCGCGCACCTATAGGCCGCCATCATCCTCTCATGCCCCCCTAGGGCGCAGACCAACATCATCAGCGTGGAGCGGGGAAGGTGAAAGTTGGTCACCAAGGCGTCCACAACCTGAAAGCGATAGCCAGGCTTGATAAAGAGCCGCGTGCTGCCTTCGCCAGGGCGAAGCTCGCCGTCCTGCGCTCCGCTCTCCAGCGCCCTCAAGACCGTAGTGCCCACGGCAATGATTCGACCGCCCTGTTCCTTACTCGCCATGATGGCATCCCGGCTGGTCGATCCAATATGAAAATATTCCTCATGCATTTGATGTTGGCTGAGATCTTCCTGCCGCACCGGCTGAAAGGTGCCCGCACCGACGTGGAGCGTTATCTTGGCGACGTTAACCCCCTGTGACTGGACTTCCGCTAAAAACTCCTCGCTGAAATGCAGCCCTGCTGTGGGCGCGGCCACGGCCCCGGGATTTTCGGCAAACACCGTCTGGTAGCGTTCAACGTCCTCCTCAGAAACTGCCTCCCGCTGAATATAGGGCGGCAGAGGCAGCTCTCCACGGCGATCCAGAAAAGCAAACACTGAGCCAGGAAACCGGAGCCGGTAAAAACTGCTCTCTCGTCCGAGAGCGGTGATCACTTCGCCCTGACAACGCAGGGTTTGGCCGGGGCGAAGGGGCTTGCTGACCCGCACCTGGCAGAGCGCCTCTTCGCTGTTCTCGGGACCAGCCTCCGATACCCCCGGCAACACGCGCTCCAGCAGCACCTCGGCCTGCCCGCCCGAGTCCTTTTGGGCAAAAAAGCGAGCGGGCACCACCTTTGTATCATTCAGCACCAGCATATCGTTGGGCCGGAGGTAGTCCCGGAGGTGAACAAACTGCCGGTGGGCAAGGCCCGCCTGGGTCACGGCCAACAAGCGCGAATCGGTGCGCCCGGGCAGGGGCTTCTGGGCAATCAGCGCCTGAGGAAGGTCATAGTCGAAATCACTGAGCTGCATTGGCTTAACCGACCAATTCAAGAAGCGCGCATGGTATCCACTTGCACGCTAGATAGAAACGCCGAACCGCAACCGAGGGCAAGACCTAGCCTTCTTCTGTCGCTATACTCCCCCTCCGCCCTCCTGCCCGGGTGGCGAAATTGGTAGACGCAGTGGATTCAAAATCCACCGGTGGC
>MDTB01126874.1_pt1 | contig 17845 bp, 24 predicted proteins | sample 811161 | NCBI WGS metagenome assembly MDTB01 (sample SAMN05326650, study PRJNA326480) | marine metagenome | isolation source: seawater | place: Mediterranean Sea | collected 2009
GAGATAAAGTCGTTAAGTATAAGCCAGATTGGGAAGAGACCGATAAATTTAAAAAGCCGCCATCTGATACTGAGCATCTAATCTCCAATCTTTGCCATGGCGCTACAAATTACAAACAAATACTTACTAGACTATGAGCAAGCACGTACATTTGGCTGGTGTGATTCCAATAGCCAATTCAAATATTGATTATGGAGTTAATTTGCCAGTCTCGATGCTGCCAATTAATGAAGCGCTTTCTGTAATTCACAAATCAATTATTGAATGTGCTGTTGTGGGGTGCCAGACTATATGGATAGTCGCCAATGACGACATGGCTCCTATAATCAGAAAAACAGTGGGTGATTGGGTTTACGATCCTGTCTATTATAACAGGAATCAAAGGTTTTCATCTGAAGTTAGGAAAGAAATACCAATATATTATGTTCCTGTGTTGCCGAAAGACAGAGATCGTAGAGATTCATATGGCTGGTCCGTGCTTACTGGGATTCATGCAGCATGGTTTGTTGCTAATAAAATATCCAAATGGATTGTTCCGGAGAAATACTATATTTCATTTCCTTTCGGGTTACATGAAATTTATAATTTAAGATCACATAGAAAACAAATTTCAAGTCTGACAAATAATTTCTTTTTAAGTTATCATGATAAAACAGTTAAAGACAATTTATACTTATCATTCACAATGATGGCGGAAGATTTTAAAAAATGCCGAAGACATGTCAATTCTGAAACGACTAAGACATTTTACAATACTGATGATAAGTATCCATCAAAAAAATTACCTCTTGAAGAACGATGGTCAGCTAGAGGCTTTAATTTTGATACAGTGTTTAAGTATGTAAATGACTCTAACGCTATCAAAGTTGAATCTCAATGGTATCACCAGCTTGATAGCTGGCAAGGTTACCGTAATTATTTATCTGATAAAAATTCTATTGATTTGCCAAATGAACCATTGACAACACCACACAAACATGTTAAGTTATCATTTACGGAGGGAGAATAATGAGGAAACAACCAAAAATTAAATTTGTGGGTCTGCATGCACATAGTGTGGCCGGCTCTATTTTCGATGCCATCGGATATCCGCAGGCACACATGGACTTTGCATACGATAATGGGTGTGAGGCACTAGCTTTAACTGATCATGGTAATATGAACGGGCTTGCATATCAGGTATTACATGCCAAGAAGATGCAGGAGGCTGGCAAGGATTTCAAACCTATCTTTGGTTGCGAGGCATATTTCACTCCATCAATTTCTGACTGGCGCGATGCTTACGAGCAGGCAATGGAAGACAAGAAACGCGCCCGGGCGATTAAGAAAGATGCGCAGTCAGGAGCCACGGTTGAGGATGAGGGCGATAGTAAGAAGATCCAAGGCATTCTCAAGCGTCGACGCCACCTTGTTTTATTAGCTCAAAATCAAACTGGGTTGAACAATCTATTTAAGTTGGTATCCGAATCATACCAACCGGAAAATTTTTATCGTTATCCACGTATCGACTATGCACTACTGGAGAAGTATAATGAGGGCATCATTGCCTCTTCTGCTTGTCTTGGTGGCGTGTACGCCGGTAACTACTGGGAAAACCGAGAGGACGGCGCAGAGGCTGTACTCGAAGCCATGCGTGAGTCCACACAACGTATGGTTGATATTTTCGGTGATCGCTGGTATGCCGAGATACAATGGAACAACATTAAAGAGCAGCATGAACTTAACAAATATGTAATTCAAGTTGCTGAAGAGTTTGGCGTTGGACTGGTCACGACAGCCGATAGCCATTACCCCAACCCTGATGCTTGGAAAGACCGTGAACTTTACAAGCGTCTTGGTTGGCTTGGTAAGGGACGCCCCTCATGGGCTGAGGAAGAATCTCAATTGCCTGATGGCGTTGAGGAAATTGGATACGAGTTGTATCCTAAAAATGGTGACCAGATCTGGGAAAGCTACAAGGAGTATTCTGAATCCACGGGGTTTGAATACGATGATAATGTAGTCTTGAAAAGTATTGAGGAATCTCACAGGATCGCTTTTGAGCGCATCGAGACATTCCTGCCCGACAATACAGTTCGCCTCCCCGAATTCGTTGTGCCTGCCGGCTTTACTGCGACACAGGCACTTGTGAATTACTCTCTTGAAGGCTTGAAAGATAAAGGCCTGCACACAAATAAAGAGTATACAGACAGGCTTAAGCAAGAGCTTAACGTAATTGACGACCGAGGATTCTCAAAATATTTCTTAACAATGAAATCTATTGTTGATGTTGCAACGGACATGATGCTCACTGGTCCCGGCCGCGGCTCTGCTGCTGGCTCTCTTGTGGCTTATGCATTAAACATTACACAAGTTGACCCAATTAAGCACGGACTTCTGTTCTCACGCTTCTTGCGTTCCGATGCCAAAGACTATCCAGATATTGATTATGATGTATCCGATAGTATGGTTTTGAAAGAAAAGCTAGTTGAAATGTGGGGAGAGGACTGTGTTGCTCCTATTTCAAACTGGAATACGCTGCAGCTTAAGTCTTTAATTAAGGATATTTCTAAGCTGTATAATATTCCATTTACTGAAGTAAATACAGTAACTTCGATTATGATCCGTGAGGCAACACCTGAAGCAAAAAGAAAGCATGGCATTAAGGCTGGTATTTATGCACCAACATGGGAAGAGGTAATTGAATTTTCTCCGACACTGCAGTCATATCTTAACAAGTATCCGGCTGTTAAGACTCACGTAGAAGGCTTAGTTGGTCAGGTTCGCTCATGTTCTCGTCACGCCGGCGGTGTGGTGATCGCAGAGAACCTTGATAAGAGTATGCCTCTAATTAATTCAGGCGGTGTTCGTCAGGCTCCTTGGGCCGAGGGGCAGAATGTTCGACACCTTGAGCCCATGGGCTTCATTAAGTTCGATTTGCTTGGGTTGTCCACGCTGAAGATGATGGAGGGCGCAATATATCATATCCTCAAGCGTCATCATGGAGTCGATGATCCCACGTTTGCGCAGATTAGAGACTACTATGAGAAGAATTTGCATCCAGACGTTGTTGACTTAAATGATCAGCAGGTTTATGAAAACATTTTTCACTCTGGTAAGTGGGCTGGGATCTTCCAGTTTACAGAGCAAGGTGCACAAAAGTTTTGTGTCAGAGCCAAGCCAACAAACATTATTGACGTGTCAGCGATTACATCTATCTATCGCCCGGGCCCATTAGCTGCCAATGTTCACGATGAATACATTGAAGCTAAAGAAAGCCCGCACCACATCAATTATCTTAATGACGATGCGCATGACATTACACAAGAAACATTTGGTTTCCTAATTTTCCAAGAGCAAATTGCACTACTTGCACACAAGCTTGGCGGTCTAACACTTGATGAAGGCAACATGCTTCGCAAGGTTCTCACCAAGAAAGGAACCGGCAAGGGCTCAGTGAAGGGAATGTTGCACGACAAGTTTATCAGTGGCTGTGTCGCCAACAAAATTAGCAGGGATGCCGCACAATCACTTTGGGACAAATTTGAATACTTCTCAGGCTATGGCTTTAATAAGTCTCACGCCGTATCATACAGTATTATCTCATTCCAATGTGCTTGGCTCTTCAATTATTATCCTGCTGAGTGGATGGCTGCGTTCTTGGATAAAGAGCCAGAAACACGCAAGGAAAAAGCAATTAACATTGCTAAACAGTTTGGATTTGAAATTGCGCCACTTGATATTAATAAGTCAGGAAGGGTCTGGGAGATTAGCGAAGATGCCAAAACTCTGATTCAACCACTGACCTCAATCAAAGGGCTTGGTGCTGCAGCAATTGACCAGATACTTGCAAACCGACCACTCAACTCTGCAGAAGAAGTTTTGTTCAATGAGAATATAACTTACTCAAAGCTTAACAAGAAATCTCTTGATGCATTGTGTCGCGGTGGCGCTCTTGATAATATTGTTGATGATAGATTTACAGGCCGCAAACACTTCTGGTCAGCTTGTATTGTTGACAGACCAAAGAATCTAAAGAAGCTAGCAGAGAACATCGAAGCGTATGCACCAGAGGGTGATTTTACCGAAGAAGAAATAATCCAGTTTAAGACTGACCTGACTGGCGTGTTTCCAATTAATCTAGTTATCAGTACTGAGACAGTAGAGAAACTACAAGAAAAGTATATCCCACCAATCTCTGAATTTGATTCTGAATTACAGGTTTGTTGGTTTATACCACGCAAGATTGACCCACGTAAAACTAAGAACGGTAAGTCGTATTGGATTGTGGAAGTAACTGATAGCAATAATCAATCAACCAGAATTAGATGCTGGGGAATCAGACCAGAGAAGGATGCTATCCATATCAACAGACCGTACATGGCAAGACTTAAGTATGATGAGCAGTGGGGTTTCTCTGCGTATGCCATTGGAAAGTCTTTTAGATTATTAGGATAATTGTTTAATTTATGCTTGACAAGTACACCAATATTTGTTATATTTTTATAGTCGGAGGATAGATGAGTAAGAATTACGGATACGCCTGCATTAACATGCACCTTTCATACCCGAAAAAGTATGGTGATGCTCCGCGTGGAGTTGACAGGATCACGACCAACCGCTCCATGATCAAACGAACGTTCATGGAGAAAGGTACAACATACGCATCCCAATTAGCCCTCCAAAACGTGCGTGATCTCTGTAAGATTTTGGAATGGAATAAAGAAAACCAAATCTTTTTTTACCGTCTGTCCTCTGACGTTCTACCTTGGGCTAGTGAATACAACATTGAGGATTTGCCAGATTACAATTTAATTCTAGCTGCGTGCTACAGGGCTGGTAACTATGCAAAAGCCAATGGGATGCGTTTGACATCTCATCCCGGGCCATTTAACAAGCTGGCGTCACCCAAAGAGAGAGTGTTTGAGTTGACTAAGAAAGATTTGACCGTCCATGGTGAATTTTTTGACATGCTCAATCTACCTAGGACACCCTATGCGAAACTAAACATTCATGTTGGTGCTGCGTATGGTGACAAACCGATGGCTCTCGACAATTTTTGTCGTAACTTTGAGAGACTTCCAGAGTGCGTTCGCTCTCGATTGACTGTTGAGAATGATGATAAGGAATCTTTGTATTCTACGCAAGAGTTGTATCACGGTGTCTACGAACGAATCGGTATTCCAATTGTGTTTGACTATCATCATCACATGCTGCATCCCGGTGAACTTACCGAGCGTGAAGCATTGGAATTGGCTATTTCGACATGGCCTGATGATATCAAGCCGGTTGTTCATTATGCAGAGTCTAGGTCTATCGAGCATGGAAACCCTAAGATTAAACCGCAGGCTCACTCCGATATGATTATCAATCCATTCAATGATTATGGCTACGATTTAGATGTTATGATCGAGGCAAAGCATAAAGAGTTGGCTTTGTTGAATTATCGTGATACTTTAAATGAGGGCATGGCTAATTAAGCTGGAGCCTTCAAATGTCTGCTAGCCAAAAGTTACAGTGGAAAAGGTATATTAATAAATTAAGATACCTACACGATGAAATTGATTTAGTTGTTGAAATTTCTAATAAAACCGGTAATGAATTCCAAAATTATCTTGAGGTTTATTGCGCAAAAAATGAAATATCACTAAAAGAACTTAATAAAGATCATAGCGATAAAGTTGAACAAGCATATGAGGGCTTAAGAAAAGAAAAAACAAAGGGGAGATTCTTACAAGACAATGAGATTGAGGTTGAATTTGATGTTCCTGCACATAGTTCTGAAACCATTTCCGAAGAAGAACAAATTATCGAAAGGGAAGATTCGGAAGTTCATGAAGCGTTCAATAAATTATTTAAAAAATTAGCTCTACACTTACACCCTGACCGCATGAAAAAAGATATGTCAGAAGAAGAGAAATCAAGACATTTGGAACTATTTAATGAGGCAAAAGAATCACTGGAAACAAAAAGGTATTTTATTTTACTAGACCTAGCTGAAAAATATAATATTTCATTGCCGAAGAATTACAAAAACCAAATTAACTGGATGAGAAGACAGATAGATTTACTTGATCAAAAGTTGGCAAGTAAAAAAACAACTTACAATTATTTGTTTGCAGAGTGCGAAACAGAAGATGAAAAAAACTTACTTGTCAAAAAATTTATTAAACAACTTTTCGGTGTTAATTGTTGACAACAACAGAATTATTTGATATATTAATAGAGAACAAAGGAGGGCTAATGTCCAATCAAAAAAAACAATACGTCAAAGAATACATTCGATCACTTAAGGAAATTGAAGAATGTATTGAACCCTATCAAGAACAGAAGCGTGAATTGCGCGCCGAGTTTAGAAACAACGGCTGGCTGAATACAGATGAAATCAGAGCAGCCGTCAAAGCTTATCGGCTTTTTAAGCACAAGGTCGATATTGACGAGGTTGTCGAAAACTTCGGGATTATTTCGGGGGGAACAAATGAATAGATTGATCAGTGACTACAAGTCGGTATCGCCCAATCACCTTGCTCAAGGTGCAGTAGCTAACTACACGGGTTCAATGAATGAAATTCATGTAAATGATCGACTACGCAATATCGGGCTTCAGCCAGAGAAAAGAAAATACGAATCGTCATGGAGCTTACGATCAGAGGTAGACTGCGATTTAGAAAAGTATGACAAACTTGCAATCTGTGCTGAATATAAAGTTCAAAATGTCTCTGGCACCGTAGATCAAAAAGGTGGAACAGAGCTTTACAACGCAGGCAAGAAAATTGTTTGTGATGATTATGTGTTAGTTTTTTCTGGCTCACATTGGGAGCATGGTCGAGGCGAAAAGCTTTTTGAAATGTATAAACAAATGGCGTCTGAGTTTAATTCGGTGCCTGATATATTTTGTGTGGCTGCTAAAAAACTTCATGTGATGAAACAGCATGAATTTATCGAATTCGTAAAACAAAAAAAGGAGAGACTACAAAATGGATAAAAACACACAAGTCGTAATGTTTTCGTCGAAGACTGGCGAATGGGCAACACCCCAAAAATTTTTTGACAAACTAGATTGGAGGTTTGGTCCATTTAACTTAGATCCTTGTGCTGATGCTGATAATGCCAAGTGCACTAAATTTTTTACGGAGTCAGATAATGGCCTTTCTCATAGCTGGGAGGGGCATACAAGTTTCATTAATCCTCCTTATGGGAGAGGCATCGACAAATGGATCAAGAAAGCATACGAAGAGTCTCGCAAAGAGGATACTAAAATTGTAATGCTAATTCCTGCGCGCACCGATACAAAGTATTGGCACCAGTATGTTATGAAGGCCGATGAAGTGTATTTTGTGAAGGGTAGGTTAAAGTTTGGCGATAGTACTAATTCAGCACCCTTTCCTTCCGCTGTTGTAGTCTTTGAGGGAACAAATCAAAGACAAATCTTTGGAGCTATGAATAAATAATGTCAAGTAGTAAAATTAACGCAACCATATTGTTATTAAAATCTAAAGCGGTGGAGACATATGGCATTATTAAAGACCGCTGTGAGCAGCCTACTGAGCAGGGTGACTCTGAATTTTTAGCTGCCCGGGCCCTTGAGTTGGTTCAATTTGAGGGCGCTATGCTTACTCTCCAGCAGTACAGCGAAGATCTTTTGTCAGGGCCTGCTGAAGAAGAGCCGCCCCAAGAACCAACAGAGGTTTTTGTTGAAGAAGAGGAAGAAAAAAGCATCACGGTTAATGAAGAAAACTCACCTACATTTAAGCGCTCGCAACAGAACAAAGTGAGAAAAGGTGAATAGAAAGCAACGCCGCGCTATGCAAAAGCATGCTGGTAAGGATGCTACTCAGCAGCTTTCCGATAAAGTATTTTTATTTAATAAAATGCCAACATCGTGTAGCGCGTGCGATAAAGAATTTGACAAAACCAACAAGGATATGTTAAATTCATGGAACGTTGTTGTAAAACAAGAGGTAGTAAGGCTATTTTGTCCTGATTGCATCGAAAAAACACGCAACACCTTAGAGAATTTAGGATTAACAAAAAATGAAAATGAAGAAACTGAACAGGAGTAAACTAGATGACATGATTGCAAATGAAAATCAGGAAAATGCAGTCAACGTCATTAAATTTTATTCAGATACATGCCCTATGTGTATGCACTTAAGAGATTACTACTTTGATATATCAAGAAAGTTTAGTGGTATTAACTTTTGTGTTTTTAACATGAATCGCGGCGAGGGCATAGAAAAAAAATTAGGTTTTTACGGGACGCCTACAATTTGCATTATTAAAACTGGTGATGAGCATAAAATTTCGGTCATGCCAGATCCCGAGAAGCCAAGTAACTATACTTGGTATCATTCAAAAGAAATTATACAATTTATAAAGGATAACAAAGATTAAAATGAAAGACACATTAACTTACGATGATGTACTGCTGGTACCGCAATATTCAGAGATTCGTACCAGATCAGATATTGATATTAGCTCTGACTTGGGTAAAGGTTTAAATCTTTTACTCCCAATTGTAGCTTCGCCCATGGACACTGTTTCCGAATGGGATATGGCCCGAGCAATGTCATTTGCCGGCGCTACCGCCATCATTCACAGGTACAATAACCTCGAACAACAGCGAGCGATGGTCAAAGATGCAATAACCGCCGGCACTAAAGTTGTAGGTGTAGCAGTTGGTATTTCAGGCGACTTTGTTGAGAGAGCACAGGCCTGTTTAAAATCTGGCGCTAGCTTTGTGTGCATTGATGTTGCTCATGGCCATCATATTTTAATGAAAGAAGCCCTAAGTCAATTAAGGACTGTTATCGGCGACGATGTTCACATCATGGCGGGTAATGTCGCAACCTTAGAGGGTGTCAATGACTTATCTGATTGGGGTGCTGACTCGGTTAGGTGTAATATCGGGGGAGGCTCCATTTGCTCTACCAGAATTCAGACCGGCCATGGCTTACCCGGATTGCAAACAATATTGGACTGCTCCAAGACAGATCGCGACGTTAAAATTATTGCCGATGGTGGTATTCGCAATGCCGGCGATATTGTTAAGGCTCTAGCTGCTGGTGCTGATGCTGTTATGTGTGGCTCTCTGCTAGCTGGTACATCTGAAACGCCGGGTCGAGTTTTTACCGACGAGAATGGGTTTAAATTTAAAACATACAGAGGTATGGCTTCTAAGGAAGCACAGAATGATTGGAGAGGTAAGTACTCATCCTTCGAGGGTGTAGCCACCAAGGTACCTTACAGGGGCTCAGTCACCAGTATTCTAGGTGATTTAAATAGAAATATTAGATCAGGCTTTTCGTATTCTGGCGCCACTGAATTGAAACAATTACACTCAAATGCTAAATTTGTTAAGCAGACCACCTCCGGATTGAATGAAAGTAATACGCACATCTTGGCGAGAAACTGGTGACGACCAATGACAATAACTACGGAAAGAATTTAAAGAAGATTGTTTTTGAAGAAACAGATCATCAGCATGCTAAATTTATTTTGAGACTCAGACACAACTCAATCAGCCAGTCTGATTTCTTCAGAGCAGTCATGAGTGGCTTTATAAACTCTGATGAACGCATATGTTCATACGTTGATGATTTTATTAAAGAGAATAAAATCTTAAGCAAGCAAAGACTTGAGAAATCACGATCTCTCAAAAAAATTGGCCACCAAAAAATCCAAGATTTTGGATTTTCAGAAGTTGAATTAGAAAAATTATTTGATATTATAGAGGAACAGAAGCCAGAATTATGAGAGGCGATGGATTATTAAAATGTGCTAGGCACTGTATATCGAAAGATCTAGTTTGTCCTGTTGAAGAGTGTCGGCATAATATAGATTATCAAGAGGATAATAATTGTACTTTGGTTTCAATACACAAGCACGGTAGGCTTACTCTTAGAGAAACAGCATCCAGATTGAATATTTCTTTTGCTAGAGTTAAGCAATTACAAGACAGAGCATTGAAAAAATTGAATTCTAATCCAAACCTACAGTGGTTCAAATTTTAGTGCTTTTATTGATTTAGCTAACTATTTAATGTTGAGTTTATTTTAAGGAGAACGTCATAATGGCTCAAAAAACACTTTTAAATGAATCTGAAATTCGTAGATTCATGAAGCTCGCTAGCATCGAGCCGCTTGCCGAGAATGGTTTTAACAATCACTCGGATTCCGATACGATTGAGGAAGAAAAGCACGACGATGATGACGAAAAGATGGAAGAAGAATTAGATGTTACCGAAATGGCTATGGATGATGAAGACATGCCCGGTGACGAAGACGATGAGCCAGCAATGGGTGACGTTGAAGTAGATGTTGCTGACGATGAACCCGCAATGGACATGGGCATGGACGATGAGCCTGCCATGGACGCTATGGGTGGCGACGACAAGGAAGACCAATTTATGGAACTTGTACGTCAGCTTGCTGATTTGGTTGGCGTCGAAGTCGATATGGACGACGGCGGCGATGATGGGGGCGCAATGGACGTAGACCCCGTTGATGACCTCGGCGGCGAAGGGGGTGATGATGACATGGAAGCCGCTATGTCTCCAGAAGACGAAGAAGAGGTTGATGTTGGTATGATGGAAGCAGATGATGAGGACGACGAGGACGATTCTCCCGGTATGAGATACATGGAAGAAGCATCAGAAGACGAAATTGTTGCAGAAGTCGCAAAGCGAGTTGCCGAGAGACTTCAAGCTGAGAAGGAACATAACGACATCGCAGAACAACTTGCAGAGAGAATTTTTAACAGACTCTCTGGAAAATAAGTTGACATACGTTCAATAATATGATATAATAACCACTAAGATTCTTAGTGGTTATTTTTTTAGGATTTATATGAGTTGGGAACATTACCTACTTTATCTGTTGGTATTCTTTTTTGGATATGTAACGTGTAAGACTTTTTATTTTTTTAGTAGTGCACGTCTATCTGTTTTAATGATAAAATTATCGCACGTAATCTGTTTAACAATTTTATCGAAATGCATTGAAGCATATTCGTTTGCTACATATACTAAATTAAGAGCTTTATCGAAGACAGGGGCCCCTCCCGGCACTGATTTATACGAAAAAACAAAAGCAGCTGATACTGATGAAGTTGAAAGATTTAAAGAAACCATAGTGCTGTCTATCATAGCTGCACACCCAGAAAGATTCAGAACTTTAATTAGCTTTAATGATTGGAATACTGCAATGAACTACTTACAAGAGAATAGGCAAGTTGCCGCTATTTTTCTAACCGAGGGTGATAAAATTGATTGATAAAGTAAAAAAGAAATTGTCCGAACTTATTCAAGAAGGTGACAATTCCAGTAAAGAGAAAAAGATTGTTATAATAGATTCTGACTCATTGGGTGTCGGTGAGCCGCCCAAGGAGCCTGATTTGAGAACGATAGGTCTATTTGGTGATGTATCGGAAGAAAAGGTAGCAGAACTGATTCAGGGCCTGTTATACTTAAATGAAATTAATATCCTCGAAACAGAGGAAGAAAAGAAAAGAGTTATTGAGTTTTATATCTCAACATATGGCGGAAACGCCGATGATATGTTTGCGTTGTATGATGTGATGAATTATGTCAAAAAAGAAACAGACATTCAAACTATTGGTCTTGGCAAGGTTATGTCGGCAGGTGTTTTAATTCTAGCCGCGGGCACCCAAGGCCAGAGAAAGATTGGTCAAAACTGCAGAGTGATGATTCACAATGTTATGGGCGGGACAGCCGGCTCGCTACCTAATCTGGCTAACGAGTTGTCTGCAATTGAGCAGCTACAAGAAGATTATGTAAGTGCGTTGGTCGATAATACAAAAATGACCAAAAAGCAATTAAGAAAAATGCTTAACGAAAAAGTAAATGTCTATTTATCTGCGGAAGAGGCTTTGGAACTCGGCATCGCTGATATTATTGTTTAGGAAGAAATAAATGGCTAATCTAAAAGAAATCTTAAAAGAAGAATATAATAAGCAAGGAAAGATAAATTTTAAAAACATCTTAGAAATGGTTGATGAAGTTGTCGCTTTGAAAGAAAATTTTGATAATTTCATGTCTCTTAACGAGAAAAAGAAGGGAAACCAGCAGCAAATGTTTTCTGGTAAAAAAACTATATCGACCAGAGCCATCCCTGCCCCTTCTGTCTCAGAATTAGGTTGGGCTTCTCTTAATAGTAATGACGAAGGTGCCATGGCCAAAAGAGAGGAACTAGAGCAATACTTACGCACTATTGAAGGCAGTGATTTACGTGTTAAACTTAACACTATTTCAAAAATGCTTACAGATCCTAGTCGCGTAAAGGAATTACCTTCTTATGGCGAAACACAAGGCCAAAAAATTGCATCTGTGTTGGCATATTTAGTTTTCCTTAAGACCCTGACCACCGTTATTACTAATTTTAACGCATCTTCAGCTGGCTTTAATTTTGAAGCATTCCTAGCTGTATTGCTTGGCGGCGAACAGATTCCTGCAGCGGGTGCGGATACTATTGCAGACATTACGGCTGACGGTATACCAATTAGTCTTAAGCTTTATAATGAAAAAACTTTGAAGGCTGGTGGTAGTTATAATGCGCTAATAGGCGACTTGGTTAAAAGACCAAAAGCTTTCATGCGATATGTTGTCGCCACTAAAACTTTAGAGGGAGATGATTTACAAAGACAAGGCCAAATTGGAGTTTTCCAATACGATTTAACTTCCGAGAATGTCATAGAAATTTTATATCGTAGTGCTCCCGGTGAAAACAGTGAATTAATTAGATTACCGGCCAGTGTCGTTTCTGGCCAACGCGGCCTTGATTTTAAAATTCCAAAATTACCGGGTGTCGATCAAATCGAAGCTAAATTTTATGAGATTGTCAAAGGCCAAGTTGGAAATGTACCTTGGTTAGATGATTTACGCAGGGAGCTTGATTATTTATCCAATAATAAACTTTTCAGGGGCAACAAGATCGGCCGCGACGGCTTTAAATTCCATAAAAAAGAAACAGGCACTCCGACCAAAAAATCTCCGGTTCTAGAATTAGTTAGCAACTTTTTAGAGCAAAATCAAATTGAAGGGGTCGATCCAGTTCAATTAGCAACGATATTGGGCGCATCACAGGAAAAAGCAAAAGAAATTTACTTTAAGGCTGTTAGGGCAAAAGATGAAGTTGGTGAAGGTCTTGGAAAGTTTGCTAGTTCAGAAGCTTCGAGAGAGTTTTTCAACAATCTTGATGAAAAGCAAAGACGGCGCGCTCTATTGATGACGCTTGGCTATGTGACTTCAGGCAACCAGTACGAATTAACTCGCGCTGATATTTATAACATTGAAAATTTAGCTGGTAATTATCGTGTCTTTGGAAAAGGTCAATCCGAAATTAAAATTGGTGAGATTGAAATTGGAATTGAGGCCCTACAGGGTGTGTTCGATGAATTAGTGGACGATGTAAATCGTACGGTATTTGAGATTTTCGATGAGATGGCAGACCTTAGCGTAAACCTACAGGGCTATTTTGCTGGTGGGCTAGCTGATGATAGCAAAGCAAATGATGCCATTTCCTCTGCCAGAAAGATTGGCGAGAAAACTGAAGAAACAAAAGACATAAAATAATTTGACATTTTATGTGTAATTAGATATAATATTATTAACTCTGAGGTATAAATGAGTCGCGATTACGACAACAAACAATCATTACAAAATAAAATTATGAAAGGTGCCAATGTTCTAGCAGACAATGTGGCATCTACCTTGGGACCTAGAGGCAGGAACGTATTACTACAAGAAAAAGGCAAGACACCATTCATTACTAAAGATGGCGTTACAGTCGCTGCGTTTGTTGCACTTGAAGACCCTTTTGAAAACGCTGCTGTTCAAATTATTAAGCAAGCAGCGGTCGAAACCAATAACACTGCAGGTGATGGCACAACGACTGCCACCATTCTTGCGCGAGCAATTCTGCGTGAGTCACAAAAGTATATCACTTCCGGTGTTAGCCCAATTGAATTACAGAGAGGAATAGATGCAACGGTTAAAGAAATTACAAACAACCTTAAGAGATTGGCTAGGCCAGTCGCGACTGCTGAAGATATTGCACACATCGCTACTATTTCAGCCAATAACGATGCTAGTATTGGAAATCTCATTGCTCTGGCTGTTGATCGTGTGGGGCAAGACGGCTCAATAACAATTGAAGAATCTCGTTCTTTGGAGACATCACTAGACGTCACAGAAGGTTTCAGAGTTGGTGCTGGATATTGTGCTGGCGCATTTGTTACCGATGAGCGAAGGAATATGATGATTCATGACGACCCGCTTTATTTAATAACCGATCACAAAATTAGTAATGTTGAACAAATTCTTTCAATACTTGAAAACTCTGCCAGAGAAAATAGGCCACTGATTATTATAGCTGAAGACATTGAAGGGCAAGCATTAGCTGCCCTTATAATGAACGCCATGAGGGGTACGTTAAAGGTTGCCGCAATCAAAGCACCATTTTACGGCCAACAGCGAAGAGACTTGCTTGATGACTTGGCTGTTTCAGTGGGTGCTAATTTTATTACAAGAGAAAGCGGCAAGAAACTTAGTGAAGCTACGCTGTCAGACTTAGGAACTTCTAAGTTTGTGGAGGCCACCAAATACGCTACCACAATAGTTGGCGGCAATTGTGATTTCAAAGAAGTCGACCAAAGAATTGAGGCTTTAAAATCTCAAATAGAACAGACAGAATCTATGGAAGAATGTGAAGCATTGCAAGATAGAATTGTTAGACTGTCATCGGGCGTTGCAGTGATAAGTGTTGGTGGCACCACTGAGGTTGAAATGACCGAGAAGAAACATAGAATTGAAGATGCTCTTGAGGCCGTTAGAGCAGCCCAAGAAGATGGGATTGTTTCAGGTGGCGGTACTGCACTTATCAAGGCAGCACAAACAATTGCTATTGTTACCGATCACCACGATCAGGCCATCGGAGCCTCGATTGTTAGGGAGGCATGTAAGGAGCCATTTATTCAGATGGCGAAAAATGCCGGCTTATCATCAGATGTTTTATTAAATCAATTACTAGAAAATATAGAAGATAAAGGGTGGGACTTCCGAAAGAATGAAATGGTTGATATGATTGCGTCTGGCATTATTGATCCTGTTAAGGTTACAAAAACTGCTTTAACAAATGCAGCAAGTTGCGCTGGTACTTTGATGACAACTAATTACGGGGTCATACAAACGGAGGCAGAATGATGCAGCAAGGCGACTTAATTCACATTCCACAGGGTGTTGAGTTGTGGTGCGAAACCGATAAGGGTATGAGATTAAGAATGACCAAAAAACCAACAGTTGGAGTTTATTTGAGCAATCTGGGCCAACACATATATCAAGTTTACGCAGATGGTCATGAATGGAAATTAAAAAGAAGGGATGTATATCCCATGGAGAAAGCATGTTAGTAAAATTAACAGAAGTGTGTCATAACTCTGCTCTGACAACAAAACAAGACTACACTTTGAGAGAAGTGTTTGTAAACCCAGAGCATGTGATAATGATACGAGAAGAGTCAAGAATGAAAAGATTAAACGAGAGCGGTTTATTGCCTGATGGCCTTAACGTTGATCATGAGTTTACAAAGCTCACAATTAATAAAGGCCACACAGGAACAGAAATTATTGTAGTTGGTTCACCAAATATAATTGAGAGTTCACTTAACAAAAGAAAAGGATTAATTAAGGGATAAAATGAAAAGAAGAGTTAACATACAGTATTCAATTGATATTGATGATTTAAATGTAGAAGTTAAAAGGTTGACGAACACAGTTGAGAATAAGTTGACTGCGTTAAGTAAAGAAAGTAAATTTGGTAGTGAACAAAATATACTAAACTTATCGACTTTGGAAATGATCGAAAAAACTAGAATAGAATTAGCAAATATTGATTTTATACTAGATGACATTACTAAAATTGTAAATGCTTATATCTCCTTCAAGACGCAAGAGTCGGCACCTGAAGCTGATGAAACTAACGTCAGTAGAGAATTAAAAAGAGTAGAAAATGTTATCAGTGATGGTGAGTTGTTTGAAAAGATAGAAAAAATTAAACAAATGCAGGAACAATTAGTAAGACCTAATGATCCATCTTCTCAACCATAAGCAACAAAATATATTTTTTGATTATTTAGATGACAACTCAGATTTTTATCCTGAGTTGTTCAAATTGGTACATGCATCTGACAAAAAATTTGTTTTATCCCCTTATTTTATGGGCGGTGTCGAAACATCATTAGTTGACAAATTAGATGTTTATGTAAAAGGGTTTGTATCGTTTCAGCCATTTTACGACTTTTGGAATTTTATGATTCATGACCCCAACCTTATATTTAAAGGTATTAATTTTTTTCTTAATGACATAGGAAGCCACAACATTGAATTTTTACAACAACAAGTTAATTCTCATTTTGATCCTCTGTATAGAGCTAGCTGTTGCTTTCTGTTAAATAAAATTACAAACAACGGAACGATTACTTCGGGAGTCATTGATAAAAACTTCTCTAGATTAACAAAAAGTAAATTGGATATGGTCAAAGACTTTGAATACAATGATCGTTTTAGTGTTGATATTTTAAATTGGGATTTAATGAATAAAGACGAAAGTGACCGCTCAGTTCTTATGGTCTTGCCGCACGAAATTCGTAGAGGCTTGGTTGACACCGGGAACAATTCAGCAGAGAAGAATATTTTAAATTTCAGAAAGATTAGGCATTACTCATCTCGTAGCGATAGTAAAATTATTATGGCATCTACAGTAACCACCGGCACGGCCAATTATTTAAAAAATAAATTTGATACAATGATACTGAATGAAAACAAAAATGGCGTAAGGATTATAGCACACAATGTATAACATTTTATTTGCATGTTTTTTGTTTGCACTTGGCCAAACATTAGGTTGGTTCCAGCTAAACTCTCAGTTTGTGTGGGAATGGTGGAAAGATAAGCCGTTAGTTGCAGCGATACTATATTCGGTCCCAACCGGTATTTGTTTTTGGTATGGCATTAAAATTTGTTATGAAGAATGGGGGGAAGTTTGGGGCCCTAGATTTTTGATATTTAGTATGTCGTATCTGACCTTTCCAATTTTAACTTGGTATTTTTTAAATGAAAGTATGTTCACAGTCAAAACTATGATGTGCGTCTTTCTATCGTTTTTAATTGTAGCGATTCAGCTTTTTTGGAGATAATATGAACTGGGAAAACATTAAAGAAAATAAAGTAGATAAGCCTTGGGGTTATGAGATTCATTGGGCTCACACTGATAAATACGTTGGCAAACTCTTGCTGATTGAAGCAGGCCATCGTCTGTCAAAGCAATATCATGTAGAAAAAGAAGAGACCGTCTTCGTATTACAGGGCACTCTTCTAAATTATGACGAAGATGATAACGTAACTAAATTTTATCCGGGCGACACATTTCATGTAAAGCCAAATCAAGTACATAGATTTGGTGCTGATGATATGAACGTGCACCTTATTGAAGTAAGCACCCCAGAATTAAATGATGTGGTTAGACTCGAAGATGATTATGACAGATAATCAACTATTTATAGTGTTGGAGTTATAATTATGGACATTTCCACTGGTAACTGGTTTGATTATCTTTATGAAGAAGTTTTAACGGAGGGCTTGCGAGACATAGGTTTGCCCGAGAGCGTTGTCGATTTTATTGAGTCGGCAATGCCTAACGCACCCGAGAAAGCAAAGACATACGCAGGCAATCAATGGAAGAAGTACGAGTTGAATCGCAACGGAAGAATCTTTGCTCAAAATAATTGGGGAGGTTTTATGGAAAGAACCTTCAAAGATCAGATTCAGGCTATTGCTCCAGAGGATAGACCCC
>MDTB01152039.1_pt1 | contig 17841 bp, 15 predicted proteins | sample 811161 | NCBI WGS metagenome assembly MDTB01 (sample SAMN05326650, study PRJNA326480) | marine metagenome | isolation source: seawater | place: Mediterranean Sea | collected 2009
CGTTGGATTGCCTGCTCGAGCGTATCGCAGGTCAGCATGCCGAACAAGACCGGAAGCGAACTCGAAAGTCCGACTTCAGTAACACCCAAGCTTACGGCCCGATTGATATGCTGATCGTGAGTGGTTTCGCCCCGGATGACCGCGCCAAGACAGAGAACAGCCTGGTAGCTGCCACTTTCGGCCATGTGTTGCGCTGCCAGCGGAATTTCGAATCCACCCGGTACCCAGACCACATCAATCGCTTGATCCTCAACACCAGCTGCCTGGAGCGTCTCGATCGCCCCTGACAATAACTTGCCTGTAATTGAAGAGTTATATCGGGATACAACGATCCCTATCGATCCTTCGGGGACGGTGCATTCGCCTCTTAATTCGCGTGGCATGAGAAAAGGTGTTCCTACAGATTCAATCATTAAAAAGTAAAAATGGCCCTATGAATCGATTAGGGCTTCATGTTCATCAAAAATTCAGCGTTCGTCTGCGTTTTTTCTAAGCGCGTTCGAAGTAATTCCATCGCGTCCGGCCCGTTCATGTCGTGAAGTACACGTCGCAGCATGGTAACCCGTCGATATTCGTCGGGATCCATTAATACTTCTTCCCGCCGCGTCCCGCTGCGATTGATATCGATTGCCGGCCAGATTCGCTTATCAACCAACTTGCGATCCAGTACGATCTCCAAGTTGCCCGTCCCTTTAAATTCTTCGAAGATGACCTCATCCATTTTGCTTCCAGTATCCACTAACGCGGTTGCCAGAATGGTTAGAGATCCACCTTCTTCTACTTTGCGGGCGGAGCCAAAAAAACGTTTTGGTTTTTGCATTGCATTCGCATCAATGCCACCCGAAAGAATTTTTCCTGAACTGGGACATTCGCCATTCCAGGCTCGGGCGAGTCGCGTGATTGAATCAAGAAAAATAATGACATCGTGTCCGAATTCAGTCATCCGCTTTGCTTTTGCGAGAACCATTTCTGAAACGTGGACATGCCGCGAAGAGGCTTCATCAAATGTCGAACTAATCACTTCGCAATTGCCCCCACCAACCTGCCGTTCCATATCGGTAACTTCTTCCGGTCGTTCATCGATAAGTAATATGATGACGTAAACTTCCGGATAATTCGCCAAAACAGATTTGGCCATTTTTTGCAAGAGAATAGTCTTGCCTGCTCGTGGCGGACTCACAATCAACCCACGCTGACCAAAACCTACAGGCGTGATCAGATCACAAATACGCGTGGAAAGTTCGTCTGCTTCCGTTTCAAATACGATTCGCTCTTCCGGATGCAAAGGGGTGAGTTCGTCAAAATCAATTTTTTCTGCCATCAGATTTGGATCTTGATAGTTGATTGCCTCTACACGTAGCAACGCGAAATACCTTTCGTTTTCCTTGGGAGGACGGATTTGGCCAGAAACAGTTGTTCCGGTCCGCAGGCCGAAGCGACGAATTTGGCTTGGGGAGACGTAAATATCGTCAGGACAAGAAAGATAATGGTAATCAGGACTGCGAAGAAAACCGAATCCGTCGGGCAAGATTTCAAGCGTTCCCTCGCCGTACATCAATCCATTGAGTTTGACCTGCTCTTTGAGGATGCGAAAAATAAGGTCCTGTTTATTGAGCTCGTTAACATCCGGGATATTTCGCTTTTTTGCCTGCTCCAGTAATTCTTCAGCACTCATCCGTTGTAATTGGGCAATATGTATATCGTCTTTTTTGGGTTGAGCTTTGTGATCACCGGTGTGTTTGCCGTGTTGATCAATTTCGACCACAATTTCTTCGGCAAGGGAGACCGGTTCTTCATTGATATCGGTCATTTCTGTGGATGATGTATCGTTTGAAGATTTACGATCGCGGGGCACTTGAGGTGCGTCGGACCCTTTAGTATTTTTTTCTTTCGACCTACTGCGTGTGTTGCTCATCAGCAGTCGCTCCTCTTATTTTCGCCGTTCACGCATCACAGTTGCGCAAAGACAACGGTCGACCGAATCGACTCTAAAAAGAATAGCGTAAGTTCCGTAGATCGCTTTGGGCGCGATTTTCTGGAAAGGAAAAGTCAAAATAGGATACGAATCAGCCCTGGGGTTGTCAGACAAGACAAGGTGAAAACCCAGCACTGCTCCTAGTCTGCCATTTCCGCCGCTTCAAGGGAATCCCACACGCGAGAAATTTCTTGATGCATCGATTCCAGGGACCCGTTGTTGCAGATTCTGAAATCTGCAGCAGCACGTTTTTTTTCAAGGGAAAGTTGCCGAGATTCTCGCCGAAAAAGCTCTTGTTTTGTCCAGTCGCGTTCCGCCGCATATTTTTCCCTAACTTCCGCTGAGGTATCGATAAACACAATTTTTTGACACATTGAATCCCAGCCGGTCTCCATCAGAAGCGCCGCATCGAGGATCACGATATGCGTTCCTTCGGAACGCAAGCGATTGATTTCGGCAAGGCAGTGGCTTTTGATGCGAGGGTGAGTCAATTGTTCCAGAAATTGAAGTTCTTCACGGCCACCTTTTTCTGAAAACACAATCGTTGCCAACCGTTGCCGATCGATTTCTCCATGCGGATCGATGACGTCGCTTCCCCAGCGTTCTTCTACCGCTTTGAGGATTTCCGGTTCGCGCAAGATTTGGTGTCCGATTTCGTCAGCGCTGAGGACGGTTGCCCCATGCTCTTTAAATATTTTGGCCGCAGAGCTTTTTCCACTTGCGACACCTCCTACGATCCCCACAATTTTCATCGATCAAAACTCAATTGTTTTTTAACCCGGCCAAGGTGTAGATGGTAAATGTACGTGCGATTTAGAAATTTAAAACCAGGGTTTTTTTTCTATTGCATAGGTTTGATAAAAGTCCTCGTCGGTCTTTGATAGGTAAATCACACCCTCGATAAACCCGATTATCGACATTACGAGTCCGCCAACTCCGCAGGTGAGGACGGTCACCAGAACCATGATGATTCCAGGAGTTGTTAATCCAAGGATGAATTTGTGAATCCCCAAACTGCCAATGAGAATGCCACAGATCCCCGCTGCTATTTTATTGCTGGAAAACTGCTGGAGTGTTGGTGGGGTATTCGCTTCGTTCGATGCAACCTGATTCTGATTCGATTCATTCATTGTTGATCTCCTGCGATTAGATTGAATATGCGATCCATCGACAAAATTGTTGAATGACGCTCAGCATCGTCAACTGGCATTTTAAGTACTTAGCCTCGGGATAGAAACTGGGCAATTGAATCACGTCGTTTCTAGTTGATTGATTTAAGGTCTTGCTCCAGACAATTCGGTTCTGTTGATATTAAATTTCAGCCCACGTACTGCCACATTTGACATCTACTTTTAGTGGTACTTTTAGTGTTGCGACTGATTCCATCTCCTCGTGGACAATGGTTTCCATTACCTCGAGTTCGTCGGGGGGCACCTCGAACACCAGTTCGTCATGGATCTGGAGTAACATTTTTGATTCAACGGATTCTTTTTTCATCCTGCGGGCCACATTGATCATCGATTGTTTCATAAGGTCAGCGGCCGATCCCTGGATGACTGTGTTGATCGCCATTCGCTCCGCTAGGTTACGTTGCCGTCCTTCCGTTTCACTGCGGATACCACGAATTTCCCGTCGCCGACCAAAAAGCGTTGTGACATAGCCCTGTTTGCCGCACTCTTCGAGTGTTTTGATAAGGAACGCGTCGATTTGTGGATAGCGGGCAAAATAAGCGTCAATAAATTCAGCCGCTTCGTCTCGGTCGATCTTCAGTGCTTTGGCCAGTCCGAATGGACTTTGGCCATAAATCACTCCAAAGTTAACCGCTTTGGCGCTGTGCCGCATCTCTTTTGTTACATCAGCAAGTGGAACATCATGGATCTGACTTGCAACCAGCGCGTGAATATCTTCATCACGTTCAAACGCCCCTATCAGAGCATCGTCCTCGGCATAATGAGCCAACACTCTGAGTTCAATCTGCGAGTAATCGGCTCCTAAAAGCTTCCAATCATCTTTGCCGGGAAGAAATGCAGAACGTATTTCGCGTCCCTCTTCAGAGCGGATAGGAATATTTTGCAGATTCGGATCACTGGAACTAAGCCGCCCGGTGGCGGCGACGACTTGATTAAAAGAGGCATGCACGCGACCGGTATTTGCATTGACGAGTTCAGGAATCGCATCGACATATGTGTTTTTTAACTTCGCAAATTGCCGATATTCAATAATTTTTTCGGGGAGCGAATGATACTCGGCAAGTTGTTCCAGGACATCAGCATCCGTACTAGGCCCAGTTTTTGTCTTTTTGATAATTGGAAGTTCAAGCTTCTCAAAAAGCACACTTGCCAATTGTTTTGGCGATGCAATATTAAAATTGCCATCAGCCAGTTCATAAATTTCTGCTTCCAAGTCTTTAAGCCTTGCACCGAATTGCTTGCTTAATTTTTGCAATCGTTTGATGTCGACTCGAATGCCGAGATATTCCATTTCGGCCAGTATGTCGACCAACGGTATTTCCAGCTTTGCAAACAGTTCGCCGAGTTGATTTTCGTGTAACCGTTTTTCGAGAATGGGTTTCAGTTGCAACGGTATATCCGCATCCTCGGCTGCGTAGTCGGTGATCTCTTTGAGTGCAACTTCGTCCATCTTTCGCTGGTTTTTTCCTTTTCCAATCAGCGATTCAATCTTGATCGTTTCATGACCCAGATGGTGCAAAGCGAGGGCATCGAGGCTGTGACCGCGTCGACCAGCTTCCAAGAGATAGCTAGCGATCATCGTATCAAAAGCCACTCCGGCTACACGAACGCCTGCGGTGCGCAAAACCACAAGATCGTATTTCAGATTTTGCCCGATTTTTCCAATGCTCGCATTTTCAAGTAGCGGCCGCAGGCACTGCAGAGCGGCTTCGGGATCGATGATTTGCTCGCCTTCCGGACCACGCACGGGAATATAGTAAGCCCGCTCGGGTAGGAGACTAAACGAGTACCCGACAATTTCGGCTTGCGAGGGCTGAAGACTGGTCGTTTCAACATCGATCGAAATTTGCTCGCTTTTTTCCCATTCTTTCACGAGTTTTTGAAGTGTATCTAAACGATCTACACAAACGTAATCACTCGTTTGTTTTTTCACCTGTTCTTTTGTCGGACCTAACGCACGGAGTTGTGGTAATAGGCTTTGGAAGCCGAACGCTTGAAACAGGCGAAGACTCTCCTCAATGTTTGGTTCGCCAACTTCTGCCGCTGACCAGTCAAAATCAAGTGGGACGTCATCTGCTAAACGCACGAGCCTTCGACTGAGTAGCGCATCATCTTTGCCATCTTGCAGGTAGGTCTTTTTCGCACCAGTGATTTCATTGAGCTGTGAAAAGATTGACTCGAGTGAGTCGAACCGCTGCAGCAAAGTGGTAGCGGTCTTCGGCCCGATTCGCGCAACACCGGGAACGTTGTCGACAGAATCTCCCACGAGAGATTGAAAGTCAACGACCTGATTAGCGCGGATGCCCCAGTCTTTATCCAGGTTTTGCTGATCATAAACGCTTTGCTTGCGAATATTGTATATCTTGACTCTCTCAGTAATTAGTTGCCGACAATCCTTATCGCTCGTGACGAGAAAGCAGTTGGCACCGCTACGGTCGGCCTGTTGGGCAACGGTCGCAAGTATATCGTCTGCCTCAAAAGCATCGACTTGAAGGATAGGAATATTGAATGCTTCCGTAATTTGTTGGATGCCTGGAAATTGAACGGAAAGTTCATCGGGCATCTCGCCACGGTCCGCCTTATATTCGGGGTAAATTTCGTGCCGGAATGTAGGCCCCGGTCGATCGAAGGCGCAAATTATAAAATCAGGCTTCTGTTCCCTGAGCAGAAATAGAAGATCGCGTGTAAAACCAAAAATAGCATTGACAGGTTCACCTTGTGGACTGGTCATTTCGCCGATCGCATGGAAGACCTGGAAGATTAAAGAGTGCGAATCGACGACATAGACCGTACGCCCTTTGAGCAGCGGAGAGTCCTTTTCCGTCTCTTTTCCAGAAGTTTTTTCCGCTGAATGCGTTTTATTGCCAGCTGGTTCGACGAGTTGTTTTTGCTCGTCTTGCAGTTCAAATCCATCTAGCGCAAGTTGGCGTCTCGGCTTCGGCATCATAGTTATCCAGAACGCTGCTTTGACAATCGGACGATCAATACGCGTAATAATTTGTGCCGGATTATGCCGGCAATAACCTTGTCGGTGGAAGCGCAGGCCGTGAGGAGCGATCGGCACATAAATCGTCGTACCCCGAGAGTCGTATCGTAGGGTCAGTTGATTGAGATTGTCAAGTTGACGTCCTTCAAGGTCGCTGATCGACTAAGATGGGAAGTGCATGCTACGGTACCTGCAGAGGAATAAAAGTTTTTTTATCGAGCGATGGAATCAATGAGGGGAATACTTTGTTTTATGGGTCCTCATGAAAAAAAAGAAAAAATCCAAGTCAACCGCTACCCTTGGTACGCAGCGCGGTTTTGGGACGGGATGCGCGTGCGGACTTGGTGGAAGTTGATTCGTCAAAATAGTTTTGCGTTTTCTCCATCGCGTTTTCCTGCTGCTTCAATGACCTTTATGGCGAATCCCATCAATTCAATATGCTTTCGATGGCAAGAATTTCGGTGGCGAAAGCAAGTCGAACAGATGACGATCGATAAGCCTCCGCTGTTTGTTCTGGGGCATTGGAGGTCAGGAACAACGTTTCTGCACGAGTTGTTATCACTCGACGAGCGGCATGCTTTTCCAACAACCTATGATTGCTTTGCACCGAATCACTTTCTCTCGACTCGATCCTTTATGACGCGGTGGTTTCGGTTTCTCATGCCACAGCAGCGTCCGATGGACAATATGCTTGCGGGTTGGGATCAACCGCAAGAGGAAGAATTTGCGCTTTTGAATATGGGTGTTCCAAATATTTACCGCACGACAGCTTTTCCGAACCACGGTCCGGTGGATATAAATTCAATTGATTTTGACGGTTTTACCCGAGATGAAATTGCAGATTGGAAAGCGTCCTATATGTGGTTCCTGCAGCGGTTGTTTTATCGGGAACAACGCCCTCTGGTTCTGAAATCGCCACCCCACCTTGGAAGAATCCAGACGTTGCTCGAACTCTTTCCACAGGCGCGATTTGTCCACATTGTCCGCGATCCGATCGCTGTGTTCCCTTCAACGTTGCGTCTTTGGAAATCGCTATTCGAAACACAAAGTGTGCAGGTTCCTCAGAATGAAGGATTAGAAGAATTTGTATTCAGTGTATTTACTCGACTCTATAACCGGTTTGAGAGGGATCGATCAATGATTCCTGCCTCGCAATATACAGAGGTTCGCTATGAAGAGTTAGCGAATAATCCTGTTGAAAGTCTCCAAAAAATCTACGACGCCTTGGCGATCCCGGATTTTTCTAAGACTCTGCCTGCCGTAAGCACCTACCTTGAGTCGCGAGAAGGTTACCAGACGAATCGCTATAGCGTGGATGCCCAGACGCAGGGACGCATAAAAGAACGCTGGGCAGACTTTAGCGAACGTTACGGATACTGATGAAATTCCAAGGCCACGTTTTCCTGCATCACTTAGAAAAGATGGCGGCTATTCCCTGAAATGCTTGACTATCGATTTCGAGATTCTTCACGTATCTCTTCAGCGGTCATCATCAGCTGGTTTTCGTATTTCCTTCGTTGATAGAACAAGTCGACGACAGCAAGCACAAGTACAGCAACGGTCAATTCGGCCAATACATGCAGTAATAGGTTGCCCAGTGATAGTGGAAGTTCCTGGAAGGGTATCGCAGTAAGGGCAATAAAATCAGATCCCCGCTTGGCAAAAAACCAAATTGTAATTGCGATTAAAAGAAGCAATTTTACAAAACTGAAGGCCAGGCGAACCGCACTCTCTTTTGTCCACGTGCGGTTTGTCCAGGCTGTGAATTGAATCCGTGACAGATTCGGTAAGGCGCTTTGGATATGCAATAGGAATCGCGTTTGAAGTAAATGAACGGCAAGTGGTAATCCAATCAAAAAGATTGAGGCTGGTCCTAAAATGAGCACAATCAAGCTCATCGCATCCTGCGTGATCTCTTGTATCCCATCCCTGGACAAATCCGACCAGGCTGGGTTGGCCAGCCACTTCTGCGTAATTTCTATCGTCGCGTTCCACCAACGTTCACCGAACAGAAGGATCAATAATAGTCCTCCGAGCAGTACCATCGCAGAAGTAAGATCCGCACTTTTTGCCACATGACCATCGGCACGAGCTTGCTGTCGCTTACGAGGTGTTGCCGGATGTAGGGGGCCAGCATCAGAATCGGCCATGACAAAATACTCTTAGGTGATTGCCTGATAAATAAAATTAGAGCATGCTGTTCCAGGCGCCGATAAAAGCATGCACGTAGTCCTGAAACAGGTATGCCATAACCGCCAAGGAGAAAAATAAGGTCAAAAATGTCACCCACAAATTTACGGTAAGGCCAATAGAAAAAGAATTTATTTGTGGCAAGGCGCGACTCACAAGTCCGATAACCAGAGTCGATGCAAGGAGGGCGGTAATGACTGGCGCACCAATTCGCAACGCTAGGCGAAAGCTTTCACTAGCCATGTGGACGGCAATTTCATGCAGCCTTTCTGGCAGCAGATGACTCGCAACAGGAATCGATTGAAAAGAGTCAAGCAAAGCGGTCATCATCAGGCGGTGACCACCCATTACGACAAAAATAATTAACGCTGTCCATTGTAAAATTCGACTCGAGAGCGGTCCTTGGATTGCAGTCAATTCGTCACTAGAACCTTCTGTTGCCATTTGTCCTGATCGACAGATAACCGATCCCGCTAGTTGCACTCCGGAAAACATGATCAGCATCGTTACGCCAAGACTTGCGCCGATCAAAACGTTGGCCAAGATGTTGAACAATAAAACGTGATGATCAAAAGCGATCGCGCTGGTTGACTGCCACTGGAATGGGGTAATCAGCATTGCGAGGACAAAGATGGATAAGATTCGGATATGCAGGGGGATTAACCGTGATCCGAAGAGAGGCGCAGTCATTAGCATGGCACCGAGACGCGCAAGAACAATCCCGAAAAAAAAGAATTTATCGGCGTGAAGGGAAAGGAAGATTTGCATGAATGTTTCTAGCGAAGTTGCGCTGAAAGAAATAACGCTATTTCTTGAGATTGATTTACAGTCCCCCGGGGATGTCCGAGATCAGGTTTGTCGAATAATGCACAAGTTTATTTAAAATCCATGGCAGAAGCATGCTCATAACCAAAACAACAGCGACCAGTTTTGGGATAAAGGAAAGCGACTGTTCATTGATCTGGGTCACGGCTTGGAAAATGCCGGTGATTAAACCTACCACGAGACCCGTAATTAAAATGGGCGCACTCGCAAGCAACATCAAGAGAATAGCATCACGCCCGATATCAATCGCTGTTTCTGGAGACATAACGATTCCACGTGGTTTCTGTCGACTGCCATCTACATGAACGGTTGGAAGCTCTGCATAAGCATTCCGACAATAAGTTGCCATCCGTCGACGAGAACAAACAGCAATAATTTAAAGGGAAGAGAAATCAACGAGGGAGATAGCATGATCATTCCCATGGACATCGTTGCACTCGCGATGACCATGTCGAGTATTAAAAACGGTACAAAAATCTGAAAACCGATCAGAAACGCAGTTTTCAATTCGCTCAACATGAATGCTGGAAGTAGAGCTGCCAAGGGAACTTCGCTATAGTTTTCAGGTGGTTTGGCGTGTGGCATATACTTCATGAAAAGCCAGATGTCGTCCTGATTACTCGTTGCCTCAATTTGCACACTCATGAATCTTCGGACCGGCTCGATACCGGAGGTCCATGCTTCATCAAGCGTTTTTTCTTTATTCGAATAGGGTTTAACTCCCTCGTCATAAACTTGTTTCCAGACAGGACTCATGATCGCCAGTGACATAAATAATGCCAGCGAAGTAATAACCTGGGTTGAAGGAAGCGTCTGTAATCCTAGGGCCGCGCGAAGGAGTCCCAGCACCACCACAATACGTACGAAGCACGTTGTCATTAGAATTATCGCGGGGGCTAAGCTTACGGCGCCCAGTAACAACACCGTTTGAATCGTATTATCTAATTGCTCAGGTGTGATCCACTCGGATAATGCTGTAGATAATGTTTGTGCCGCGGGATCGGGTGTATAGACGTTCTCTGTATCTTGGGCATGGAGTGTGTTCGCCGAAAATAGCCACAAGCATAAAAAGCATCCGACGTATGCGAACGCCGACGGCTTGAACGTCTGGACTGAAGAGTAGGCAGGGGCTTGGTCAGGCATCTTTCGGCTCAACGTATGCAGGATTTGTATTTTGGTCTATCCGTTCAAAGGCAAGTTCTGATTTTCCTGAAAGAGCCGCAAAAAGTTTTTTTGGAAAACCGCCGCTGAATTGTGGTCGTTTTGTGTGACACGAGGTAAGCATCGATTGCACTTCTTCCGGGTCAGTGATTTCTACCAGCGTCTGAATCGTGTGGGGCGAGTAGCCGACAAGAAGTAGCCGGTTGCCAAGCCTTACCAGTTGAACATCATGTTTCGGCCCTAAGGTTCCGCGCCCTAGAATTTCCCAGGCCTCGCCGGAAAGAAGCTGATTGCTGCGTGTGCCACCGCGCCGCATCCAGTAGGCAACACAACCAAATAAAGTTAATACAAAAAGTAAGCTGCCCAAAGTCTGAATAGCAGAGTAGGGTGATTCACCGGGCGAGCCGATTTCTTTTTCGCTGCGATGAGATTGCGACTGGATGGCTTGATCATTATCGATAGAATTATTTTTTTTCAGCTTTAATTCCAGTGTTGATCGCTTGGATTTCGGCCGAGGTAATTCCGGTTGTTCATACGTTGCTTTGGTGGCGCGTTCTGGATCCGCGGCCACTTCAGTTGTTACGAGTGTGCATAGCAAGACTGGAATGCCGATCAAAGTAACGACTATGAACGGCGATGGTTTTTTTGTCTGAGCCATAGTTATTTTTGTCATTACGCGCGGAAATTTGGGAGACTCTTCTCGTTCATCTCAGGCTTATGAAGTCGCAGGAATTTGTCCCGAGTCGATCAGTCGTTGTGCAACCTCCAAGACCTTACGACAGCTCGTCGATTTGTGAACGTTCTGCCCGCGGGTATTTCTCAGGGATTTTTCCAAGCGCAGGACATCTTCGGATTGCATGCTATGGGTTAGCGTTTGTGTAACATTTGTATCCCAATGAGAAAGTGCAAGCACGGCATCTCGAGGATCAACTGCTGCAAAAAGGGTGCAGAGATCTTCGCCTGACATCTGTTTTATGATGGGGGGAGTCTCTTCGGCGACTGTTTTTTTAAATATTTTAGGCCGCTGTTTTTTAAGGCCCTGGTTTTTGAGGGTCGTTTCTTTGTCGAGGTTGGTTTTCGCAACGGGGTCTTTGGTGGAAGTTGCGATGTGACTCGTCAAATCGGCATCTTGGTTTTGCAACCGTTCAAGAAGTTGTGACCGTTGTTGGGCATCAACATGCTCGAGTAATTCACCGACCGCCTGCACGCCAGCTTTACGCTTTTCGTTTCTCTTCATGATCGATGCAAGCCGTTTTGCGAGAGTCTTTCCGATTTCTCTCGTAGTATCTTTGCTTGGTGCAGCGAGGTTTCCCAGACTTTTGAGTACTTGGATTTGCGTGGGCTCAGGAAGACGACTTAAAATATGAGCAGACTGCTCGGAAGGGAGATGCGAAAAAACAATTGCAATGACTTGGGGGCCTTCATGGACCAGAATCTCAAAGAGATCATCCGAGTTCGCCTGATTGACAAAGTCAAACGGTAGCTTACCATCCTCGGCTACGCCGCCGTGGGATGCCGGTGGAGATTCGGGGCCGGAATTGACAGCGATGGTTGTTAGCTCAATTCCATCCGTTTGTTGGTCCGGTACTAAGTGTGAATAATCGGACTGCCCTGCAAGAAGCAGTCTGGCTTTCGATGAGCCATCATCTGGAAAGTCATTTTTGACGCTCAATGGACTGTGTTCGAACGCCATTTCAGAGATTGGCGTTCGATCTTTTTCAGTGGGTTGGCCAGCGAACTCAATATCTAATATTGGGGATGAAGTGATGGAATCTTCAGTCGCAATATTTCTGCGCCGCAGCAGTGCGACACAGCCAGCAATCAGTGCGGAACCCACGATGGCAAGCGTACCTGTGGTCAACGGGCTAGGTTGCCGGGAACGTTCAGTATGAATCGGTGGGCGGCCAGTTTCATTCTGAACCAGCCGCTGCTCAAGAGGAAAATTTAAAGTTTTGGTGGCGGCAACAGGTGGCTCGAGTGATTGATTAAGATCAACAATATAAATTTTTTCAGTCTCTAAGCCTGCAATGCACCCCGCCAAATAATTTTTGATGACTTGACCTTGATGGACCGTCAATCGTTTATTGTTTTTTGCCCGCACGGTAACCGCTGCCGTAAAGCGTGTCTCTTGCCGAATCCCTTTTTTCTCCTCAGTATCATATTGAACGGTCGCTTCTTCGATGCCGTTGAACTGGCCAATGGTTTGAGCAAATTCTTTCTCTTGGGCAATCTTAATCCGCTGTTTTCGTTGGTGTTGGTTTTCAAATGGGCTACTTGAATCGAGGGCTTTCTCTAAATATTTTCCAGATGCTGCGGTCAAAAGGTTCGCTTTAGACAAGGCGGCCATAAAATCGGCCTTTTTTGTCTTCAAAACAAAGATCTTTTGTTTCTCAATCCGATATTCCGCTAACCCTGCATCTGCGAATGCAATTTGATAGGTGGAGAGCTGCCGGACGGTGAGAGAAGTACCGGGCAGTAGATCAACTTCCGAATTATGATCGCCACTTTGATTAAGAAGCACAAATGCGGCGACGCAAAGAACCGCAGCGGTTGCGATAAGAATCTGCGTTCGTCTCGGCAGTTCCCGCAAACGTCTGACGAGATCGTTCCATGCTTGCTGGAGAGATTCCATGCGTTTTTATTTTAAGCGGCCGACCGTAAAGCCTGCGAAAAGGGAAGGTGAATAGTAAATGCGACTCCGCCCTCGGGGCAATTCTGTACTCGGACAAAACCACCGTGAAGAGCAACGAAATAATGAACGGGAATTAAATTATCTTTAAAGGTCTGATTGCTTTGACTGTCAAAAAGACGCGGAGATTCGATGTGATCGCGTCGGCTGTCGGCAATCTCTAGCTCAATGCCTTGATCCTGCCGGACTGCCGTAATGACCAACTCCCCACCGCAGGGCATTCCATGAACAGATTGCTCGCACAGACATCGGACCGCACGTTCAAACAGCGGTTCATCCATCGAGTAACGTAGATCATCGCAGATATCGACTGACAGTGTGATCGCTTGGGCAGATAACTGATCGGAGAATGTTTCGAGTACGCGCCTTACAGAGTCTTTCAAGTTGGACGTCGACGTCTTTGCCGATATTGTGCCAGCCAAGAGGACAGGAACATGTTCTTTGGTTTCATTGGAATCGGACATTCGAATCACCTTGTATGGGAAAAACAGATTTCCACGCTTCAAAAGCTGGATATGGGTTTATCTGATTTTGCTTTGTTTGTTTCGGGGTTTGTTTGGGTAGCCCGCAGAGGAGCGGGAGGCTACTCGAAACGGCGGACGGGCGTCAATCCGCGTTTGTATTGGATAGCAAAGATAGCTAGCCGAGGTCTAGAAGATGCTCGAATCAGCCGTATCGCAGAAGGGTGAATCTCGCGCCGGCTCATTCGGCTTGTCTAAACGCGAACGATAGGAGCTTTCTGCTCGCTAGCAATGACTTCCATAATCCACTGATCGATATCCGACAGCATAGAATCGCGCAAGGCGTCGCCAGCGGGATACTGCCGCAGTGTGACGGTCATACCTGCAATATGGAGCAAACGCAAATCTTCGCATACCATAGCATCGGGATATTGATGGTTGTCACGATCAACGGTTAGAAGCAGGGGCAGACGCCGGCTCTTATTCAGGTGCGCCAGGATAGTGTCCTCGCGGGGAAGTGGCCCCCCGACGGAAAGGATTCCCGAAAAACGCTCGGGGATTGTCATGCCGATTTGAAGTGCCATGGTACCACCCGTTCCACTCCCGGCAAGAAAAATACGGTTCTTGTCAACGTGAAATCGCTGCTCCGCTCGTTCGATAGCCATGCACACCCGATCCATCGCATCAGCAGTGTGGATATCTCCTAAGGGCCAAGTGAATGCATCGCTCAATTGTGGCAGTCGCTCTTGGCCAAGCGGCAATGTTCCTCGTGGAGCAACAGCCGCGTAGTTTCGCATGCTTATCTTAGGCATTACCTGCCGAAGACATGTTTCGTTTTCGCCTGCTCCGTGAAGCCAAATTAATAATGGGTACGCATAGTTTGGCTCGTAATGCAGAGGCGTGAAAACGGAACAGATTTCGGTCTGGTCGGTCTGCTCTACGGAAGTGGAAAGATCATCAGGAAAAATATTTTGAGCTAAGGTTTCTTGTATGTCGTCGTCAGTGACTGCCGCGTCACTGACCATTGATTTCATGTCTTCGAGCATTACGTTGGATGAGAGGCGATTCATTTTCTGGGGTCTCCCTTTGCGGCCCGAAAATCTTCTACAGCAGGGGTTCTATTGCAGAAGATCAACGCGATCACAATGCATGTATTAAACGGATTCTTGATGGCCCAAAATTCTCACTGTTTGCAATACTCGTGCAGTCACGAACGGGGCATTGGTTACTGCGGAGTGGAGAGCGAGGTTGGCGAGACCGAGATTTTTACATCGCAACGCCACTATAGGGCAACCCGACTTTGAAGCATTATCAAGATATGGCATTATTACTGGCATCGCTATCAATCAGGTGATGGGAAAATAGCATCGGCAGGCATCATGCCAATAATTCTTCCATTGTCTTTACCAGCTCTTTGACGGCCTCTACACTTTTCTGAAATTCAGCCTGTTCTTGCTCATCCAAGGCGAGCTCAATAATTTTTTCAACGCCTCCGGCACCCAGAATTGCAGGCACACCAACGTAATAGCCACCCACTTGATATTCGCTATCACAGTAGGCGGCTAATGGCAGCAAGCGTTTTTTATCTTTAACAATTGCTTCGACCATCTGTGTCGTGGCTGCGGCGGGAGCATAGAAAGCACTTCCCGTCTTGAGGAGCCCCACAATTTCTCCGCCTCCTTTCCGCGTTCTCTCGATTATTTCTTCAAGCCTTGAGGCGGAAAGTAATTGACTGATCGGGATGCCGCCCACTGAAGTGCATGTGCGGAGCGGGACCATGGTGTCACCGTGGCCACCCATCAGCATTCCCTGGACATCCTCTACGCTGACGCCGAGTTCCATGGCCAGAAAAGTTCGATATCGAGCAGTGTCTAAAACACCAGCTTGCCCCATAACTCGGCAAGGTGGGAATCCAGTGACCTTTTGAGCTCTCTGAACCATTGCATCAAGCGGGTTGCTGACCACAATCACAAACGCGTTCGGGCTATGTTTGCATACCTGTTCGGAAACAGCAGTCACAATCGAAGCATTGGTTTTTAATAAATCATCGCGGCTCATTCCAGGCTTACGAGGAAGGCCTGCGGTAATCACGACGATATCACTTTCAGAGGTGTCGCTATATTCAGTGGTTCCCGTGATTTTACTATCAAAACCAACGATGGGGCTGGCCTCGAGTAAATCGAGCGCCTTTCCGGCGGGCATGGTCTCCGTTTGTGGGATATCAAGCAAAACAATGTCGCCCAATTCAGCAGCCGCACACCAGTGTGCTGTGGTTGCACCTACATTACCTGCACCAATGATCGATATTTTGGACCGCCGCATTTGCCGCTCCTCATGTTTTAGGATCGATATTCTTTTAGCCACCATCAACACGCATCAACACGACAGGCAGCAGACCTCGAATATCCTTCTGGAGAGAACGGCGTCAAGTAGTGGACACGCGAATTGAGGAAATAATTCGCATTCAGAGAAATACCGCACCAAGCCATTGGCAATAGCAAGGTGGTACCAAGTGGCGTTTGAAGATGCCGCGGGACGGATTGCCAACGGTGAGCAGCGCACCCATTTCGGGGAACAGGGAAGGGCGGAAATGATCCGCTCCCTCCCGCCAGAATGACCGCCATGCAATACGACGGTCGCGTGGCTATTTACGCACTAGACGACACTAGGCGGCACTAGGCACTTCGCTGCTTTTGTTCGTCAACCGGAAACATCTTTTCGTGACCGTTGACCATTGCCGCGGTGACAACGTGTTTTTCACCCTCCGGCTGATCCGGTAAATCGAACATAATATCAAGCATGATATGTTCGATAATTGAGCGGAGACCCCGTGCGCCGGTCTCACGCTGCTGCGCCTTTTCTGCAATCGCCGACAGGGCTCCCTCGGTGAATTCCAATTCGGCATCTTCCATTGAAAACAGCTTTTGGTATTGCTTGATGAGTGCATTCTTCGGTTCAGTTAAAACTCGAACCAAAGCGTCTCGCCCCAGCGGTGTCAGAGACGAGTGCACGGGTAATCTTCCAACTAACTCTGGAATGAGACCAAATTCGAGGATGTCATCACTGGTCACATGCGGAAGTGTACTCGCAAGATCAGACTCATTTTGGAATCCTGATTCCTGTCCAAATCCAATCGTTCGTTTACCGAGTCGTTTACCAATGATTTTTTCTATACCAACAAAGGTTCCACCACAGATGAACAGGATATTCGTCGTGTCCATCTGGATATATTGTTGTTCCGGGTGTTTTCGCCCACCCTGAGGAGGCACATTGGCAGTGGTGCCTTCAAGCATTTTCAAGAGAGACTGCTGGACGCCCTCGCCGGAGACATCGCGTGTAATCGAGACATTCTGGCTCGTCTTTCCAATTTTATCGATCTCGTCAATATACAACACGCCGCGCTGTGCCGCTTCCAAATCGAAGTCGGCTGCATGGAGTAGCTTGAGTAAGAGATTTTCAACATCTTCACCAACGTAGCCTGCTTCGGTTAACGTGGTGGCATCACCAATCGCAAACGGCACGTTCAGTGCCCGAGCCAACGAGCGGGCTAAGAGCGTTTTGCCTGAACCGGTAGGTCCGACCAGTAAAATATTCGACTTTTCGATTTCAATATCTGAATCGGTATCCCTGGCCATCAATCGCTTGTAGTGACTATGTACGGCTACCGCCAGAACACGTTTGCTGTGTTCTTGACCTATGACGTATTCGTCAAGATGCGAGACGATTTCGCGGGGTGTTGGTACGTTTGAGAAGAGTTCTTTTGATGTTCCTCGACGACGGCGCTCTTGGTCAAGAATGGATTGACAAAGTTCGATGCAGTCGCCGCAGATGTAGACATCTCCGGGGCCTTCTACTAAAGGACCCACATCGCGATAACTTTTGCGACAAAAGGAGCAAAACGCATTTTTCTTCGTGGTACTTCCACTGCGGCGGGTTCCGCCATTGTTTTCACTTCCGGTGGGCATCGTCTCTCCTTTCAGCGAGTAGTGCTCGGTGGCACTATCGGCCTGTGTCCAAGGAATCCTGCATCGGTTGTAGCTCGAGTTGACTCGGTGACTTTCTCACCGATAGGGCATCCCTGTCCCCGGAAAGGCTCGAGAAAAGTTGACGTTCCACACTCATTGTTTCCGACCCCTGCGTGGTCCCTTCCAGCAGGAGGAGAAGTCTTCGCGATCCATCCGCTTAACCTAATCCTCATTGTCGGAACTTTTTATCTCTTGTTGTATCTCATACGAAAGCCGTGCTTTTATAGTTCGGAATTCTTCGTCCGTGAGGTGACCCCTGGAATGCATTTCTCTGAAATTGGTTAGTAGTTCTGAGGCGGTATTTGTGTCATCGTCGATAGCATCGCGCCACTTTGACAC